>Ga0315914_1007772_pt1 | contig 14688 bp, 5 predicted proteins | sample MpolenodulesMG_FD_203920 | JGI IMG/M metagenome (GOLD analysis project Ga0315914, IMG submission 203920) | Medicago polymorpha root nodule microbial communities from Los Angeles, California, United States - elongated nodules | ecosystem: Host-associated > Plants > Roots > Nodule | place: USA... | reverse complement strand
TATTATTATTATTATTATTATTATTATTATTATTATTATTATTATTATTATTATTATATAAAGATAAATTATAGCAAATAAGATGTTGAATTATCTTTAAAAAACAAATTGTTGGATTAATTTATCTGATGAATGTCAAATTTTATATTTTTTTTCTTCTACATAATTAAAGATATTAAAAGTCTAAGATGTGCATTAACATATATGCAACGGTCAACAAAGTAGCTTATTTTGCAATAGATAGAGTATACTCTAATACTTTTAATATTTTTTAACAAAATGTTAACGAGTGTCTCCGACACACTCTTTAAAGATTTTAAATAGTTAAAATCTTATGAAAATTGGTGTATTCATTGCGTTGGAAATTAAAATATTTTATTTTAAAAAAATAATTTTTTAATTTAAATTATTTAAAGAATACTCTAGAAACACCGTAAACTGTAAGACAAACCTGAAACGTCCTACAACTAAGGGAGGGAGGGAGAAATTAAACTTGGCTTATTACACAAACTTTTTGAGAATTCTTGAGAAGGTAATGATTGGATTTCACCTTTATCATTGGGTGCAAAGCATGGCTGCCGAGAGAAATTTGTAGAGACAGAGAAGTCGTGGCCTCAGGGGACGTGTGTCTTCTAAATTTCAAACTTGATGATTGTGGAACTTTAGCACTACTCATTATTTTTGAATTGTCGCTCATAGGTGAATTTACTAAGCAAAATCTTTTCTAGGCTATATTTGGATGGCATGAGAAAGTAAGAGGAAAGATAGTGAAAGAAAAGATGGTATGAGGAAAGAAAGGAAATCTTACTTAATATAAATCAAAGGTGGTCTGATTACTCTAAATCCCTAACCCTAATTGCAGCCCTAACATCCAAAATGACAAATTTATCTCTGAATGAATATCAAGTCATTTCCCTCCAATTTGTTGTTTTCCTGCATTAGTCTTGAACCACTCAAACTCTGGCTCACTCACACATTTTTCATTGGTCTCGAACTACTCAATGAATAAAAGAACCATGTTTGCTATAAACGATGTATGTAGCTATTCAAGAACTCATTAACCAGGACTATCAACTACTTCATTAATGAGCATAACCTATGTGTGCCTATTATGCTAAGATTGCACATTTTTCATCACAGCACAACAACTATCTCACTTCACTTCATTAATTAAGTTAGTTGATAAAGTAGCTTATATGTGCCTATGATCTTATACCTTGCATGTTCATTGTCAGAGAGCATAACCACTAATTCAACGTTTATTCAGTTAGTTGTGTGCCTTACAAACTTCATTGAACACATTTGGTGCCATGTAGTATTGTGTATGTTTTGTATGTTTAATGTGATAAGGTTCATTGGATAAAAAAGTTCGTCAAAATTAGCTTTTTTTTAGGGGTTCATCAAGATTACCTATAAGTGCTTATGGTGATAAGGATGCATTTTTTTAAGACAACAACTATCAAGCTTCATTTATGTGGTTAGCTGCTCAAAGTGACCTATTTGTGCATATTAGCATCAACAATAGACTAATGAGTTCAATAAAAGTTGAATAAAATTTAGATGTCAATTTTATGCTTTATTACCTTTAGATTCATATGTCAATAATGAATTCATTATTGGTTGTAAGAAAGTATAATGATATTCATTTATAACAGACCCGCGCGATAGTGCGGGGCAGAAGTCTAGTGGAAAATGAAGGGATTGTTTTAGTTGTTTGGTTTAATATAAAGTGGATTAGAAAATTGGAGGAAAGAAAAATCTATATTTCTAATTGACATAAATACCCTTATATATACACACCTTTTTTTTTGGTTACATATACACACCCCTTTAGAAAAACACACACACACACACACACACACACACACACACACACACATATATATATATATATATATATAATTACGTATCGTGGAAAAAGAAAGTGTGGCAGGGTTCAATTGTACACCATTAGGATTAGGATAGGAAAAAAAATGGAACGACAAATTGAAGATGGGGTTTACATGGGAAAGGAAAGAGTTTCCCACCATGGGAAAGTAAATATTGACCATTAGATAAAATAGAGAACATGATTTTATCACAGACACTCAACACCAAATATTTTCCTCTTCTTCTTCCTCTCCTTCAAACAACTGTCGGTGACAAAAAAAAAAAGATTTTTCAAAAACCATTCTCTAAATTTTAATGGCAAAATTTCAAAATTAAAACGATGAACCTAAATCATTAAACAAAAAAATTTCATGGGCATGAGTTTCTCTCCACATTCACAAAAAAATAAACATAAATAAAAATTAAAACATAACATCATAGAAGAAATTTCAATTAGAATTTAAGAAAAGTTACAAGCTTTGTTAATGGGGATTGTGCTTCTCTTTAACCCTTGAACGCAATTCTCTCACGTTAGTTTCATGTTTTTTCTGGATCTGTGAATTTTTTATCAATTGAAATTTGAAGGATGTTGTTAAGCAAGCATAAGATTTGGTGGTGATTGGTGACTGTGAAGACAAGCAAATCGTTCTTGGTTTGTTTTGAAGAGAAACAATTATTGGCTTTTTGTCTTTGTTAGCTTCCTAAGCTTCTGAGAAAAGATCCATATTTTTTGTTTCACGAGTAGGAGAGGAAGAAAGAGAGTTGAGACAATTGGTGGTGATTGGTGAGTGTGAAAAAAGATTTGGTGTTGAGTGTCTATGATAAAACTATATTCTATACTTTATCTAATGGTCAATATTTACTTTCCTTTTCCCATGCTAAATGCCACCCAAATTGAAATATAAAAAGAGAGAAACAACAAAGAATGATATCATCTTGTCAGGAAAAAAAACAAAGAATGGTAACATAAATAAAAAACAATAAAAGTAGGGGTGTTTTAGACTTTTCAAACAAAAGTTGTTTTTTTAGACTTTCTGCCCATATTGCTACGGAAAGTTTTTTTTTTGTGGGTCCCATTGAATTCTTTCTTTCCTTTGCCTTTTTAGAGTGTTCCAAACAAAAGAAATTGTTTCTTTTCCACATCTTTCTCTCCTCTCCACTTTCTTTCCTTAGAAACAAACACACCCTTAATGTCAAAAAATTATTATTCTAACCAATCATTTCCTATGATGAAACAAATGTGTTCTACTGTAACTCTATTTCTATGTAGTATAATCTAACATTTTCAACGTAAAATTTTATATTTTCTGTATAACTATTATTATTAAATGAATTTCATTGATATGATATGTTAGTGTATAATTATTTTACACATGGATCTAATAACATGTTGTCAATCAATTAATAAATTCATTAGTCGACTAACAATGTATAATTAGATGCATGTGTAAAATAATTGTATACTAACAGACTATTTCAAAAAATCGTACAGTATACAAATTAAATTCTTATTATATTATTATTCGCATATAAATGTGTGTATCATTATTTTTTCATCTCAATACAAGCTAATAGTTTAATAATAATATATTTAGAAAAATAATAATAATAAATAATAAAATTATCTTTTTTTTTTTGACAGAAAATAATAAAATTATCTAATAACTTGTAAATAGGCTTCTATTTAGGAACAATATTTTTAGAAGTGGCTTATAATTAAGGTCAGAACGTGCCATTAAAATCACTCAAAAATTACACGATAACAAAAAGTGTGAATTACAAAGCAACAAACAAATTTATTGGATTACTCAAAAAAAAAAAGCAAGTTTATTGGATTAACTCTAGGGTTAGAATTTAGATTGGCGTGGGCGGAAGGATGGTGGTCACGGTGCGTGTAGGTTTTATGGGTGATATCGTTTAGGGAAATGAGGGTTGAATAGACGAGATAGCACTTGTGTACCATAATGGTATGTATCATTGTCCAATTAAAATGTGTCACGTGACACATCCTTTAAAAAATTATATCAAATAAAGCATTTATAAAATAACATTGGTAGATGGCACACTCTAATTGACCAATGGTATACACCATTGGTACCTTAATGGTACACAAGTGGAATCCTGAATAGACGACTATGGTGCGGCAACAACACACGATGACTAAGGCTTCCAAGAGCTAGGCAAGGTGGCACAAGGGACAACAAAAATGACCGGTGATCGATGTCAAAGTTTTAAGTGGAGCACTTTAATCCATGCCTATCATTTTAGTCATAATATACACTCATGCTATGTATAACTAAAAATCGAACCTCAATTAGTCTTTATTATTGAATTAGTTATTGCTAACAAAAAAATATATAGATGCCTACCCTAAACTGATTGTCAATTTGCTCAAGAAAAAAAAAACTGATTGACAAAAATTTATCCTGATGCATGAGAATTGCAAGAGTAAATACAACTGGCCTAATAAATGACTTCCATGAATTATTTTGGTTGACAAAGCACTCCTCTACCACAAGGCTACCATTATCATAGTCATAGCTAAAATTAGTTGTTACTACATGTAGATTATAACTTAGCTTGTCCATGTGTCTTAAATTCTTCACATGATGATCATTATTAAAAAAATGAGCTCATTTTTTCCATTGACATTCCAGGATGTATTTCCTGCTACCCATAATTGAAGTTGTAAACATAGCAAATATTTTAGGCAAATGAGGAGAGGTTATTTGCATTGTAATATATGTGCATGTTTGGCTCTAAAATTTCAAGAGACAAAATTGATTTCGGATGTGTATAATTGATTTTTGCATGATCGTATGTTTTTAAGTAGAATTGATTCTATCGAAAGAATTGATTTTAATTTGAAGCTGAAATTTAAGATTTTGCCTTTGCAAATGATTTAATTTTAGTTTCACATATTTTTCTTTTAAAAAGTTTAGTTTCAAATATATTGTTCGACCTAATTTTACATAAATGTATCTGAACATAAATTAATCAATTTATATTGATCTCACTTTTTTTGGGTAGCTAAACAAAATGGTTATGTCATTAAAAACTCACACTCACAAGTAGAAGAATTAGGATTTAAACCCTGATCAAAGAAAGTGTTTGACCTAACAATTTCAACATTTTTGTTTGTATAGTTAAAAAATTTAGACTTATTCATCTCGCTATTAATCGGTATCAATTTAACAAAAATCAATTTATTCAACATATATATTTGTTATTGCAGACGTATTTACATGAATAGTAATCAGTACTCGCATCCTAATTTATTTCAATCTGCTTGAGGAACATGTGCATGTTTCTAGCTAGAGGTTTAAGTGTTTAACTACCAAGAAAAACCGCTTAAAATTACAACGGCGATAATAAGAACAATACCACTACTTGAATTGTCATTTAGTTTGATTAATTAGGATCAGGATCAAGAATACAGTTAAGAAACTAATCATAAGAGTATAGCCTAAATTGGAACAAAGACTAATGAACCCCTAAAATGCCATTATTAGTTAAAGAGAAACCAAAAGGACAAGCTAGGAAATGTCTATGATGTTGCTTATTCCTACAATAGAACAGACCAAATGCATACGCCAAATTTGGATGATCTATAAGATATACTAAGGTACTAAGGTTGTATTACACTGTTACTTTATTCGTATACATACGTAAACATATAATATTTATTACATATTATATATGTCTTACTCTAGCCAGGTGGAGAGAAAATAGAGGTTCCACACTTATAGCTTTACGGCTTCACCCCTAGAACTAGAAAAATGAAGAACATAAATTACGGAATTGGATTCCCCCGCTGTAAGTGTCACAAAATTACAGCTCTCAGTTGTTCAATTCAGATCCATGACTGAATGCAATTCATTGTGTGATTTTGACCATCTGATTTCAAATCTACGTCACATATTAAAATCTACTGCATGAAACTATGAGTGTTCGGGCTTCGAGAGATGGCGGCGATCCAAAAAACATAAGTTCATTTTTATATCGAGCATTATTCATTGTTACAAAATTACGACATGTAAAACTTATGTTTTCCCCATTACACCCTTCACAATCGATACTATTTGGGTTCGGTGCATAGATATAAACGGTGGATGTGGATACTAGTAGATAGATTCCAATAACATACGTATTAGATTTATATATTTGGCCTAACTATTCTTCCAAAACTAGCTTTATGGTGAAGAATGTCTCACTATTGAGATTGATACATGAATATGAAGGATGAATAAACTTAAATACCATATTAAATTTTTACATTGAGTTTAATTCATCATTACAAAATTAACTTAAATTAGAGTGTGAATCTCATTTCAAACTCTTATATCCATTCAAGGTAGCACTTGAATTCGCATAACTAATATATATAGGAGTAGTAGACCAGAAAGAAAGAACAAAACAAGATCACCAACTTGTTTGAATTTTGTGAGCTAAGCCCAACATTGGAGGCATTGTGAAGTGGGGTCCATATACGGGAAATTTTGTTAAAGGGTTGAGAGAAAGAGAGTTTGATTACAGGTATTAATATTACAGAATTTTAAACATACAAAGAACCTGGCAGGTTTTCATAAAAGTAATATTAATCCTTTTTGTTTCCATACAGTTGTGAGGGTCAAAGTTATGTAGCAAAATGACAATTATATATATAGTCTGTGTTTTTTATTGCAGAGATTTCGGTGAAAAAGACATAAACCCCACTGTGAAATATAAAGCAGATTCCCTTTATGTCTTAGGCTATATAGAGTATAGACACCAATGAATACAACATTATACATAAAAAATATATTGCATTATAATAATCAACATGCCACAAATTAACCTAGCTGTATTCCCTATAAATTCTTCATCTTAGTATTATATACTCTCAAAAGGTGTTTCCTACCATTCACAACACAAACACGTGCACACTCTCACATAGATGGAGTTCTATGAAGGAGATTTCATGGAGGAATTAATGGCTCTAAGAAGAGAAACATATGAAATTACCAATCCATGTCAAGAAGAAAATCAATTCTTCTCATCAACAAGTAACTTGAGTTTTGATAACTGTTTTGATCAAAACTCTATACCATATCTACCAAACTCTTCTTGTAGTCAACAAGTTCCTCAAAGCTATAACAACAATGATCACTACAGTACCACTTTCAATGAAATCTATGGTTCCTTGCTTGATGAATCTTCAACACCACAGATTCTTGGTTCATACTATAATAATAGTATTGACACTCCATTTATTTCTCAAGAAGACTTTCCACTGTCCATGATGGGAGAAGAAGATCAAAGTTTGCTTGATGAAGAGCTTCAGAATTTGGAGCTGCAAACAACATGTAAAATGGAGCCAATACAATCACCTGAAATGCCAGTAGTTTTCAACACTGGTAATGGTATGGAAAGAAAGAACCGGTCGAAGAAACTTCAAGGACAACCGTCGAAGAATCTAATGGCTGAAAGGAGAAGACGAAAGAGATTAAACGATCGTCTTTCAATGCTACGAGCAATTGTCCCGAAGATAAGCAAGGTAGGTACATATATGTATTTTTTTTTATAGTTGAATGTTAGTATATTAGTTGTTATACCGATCTAATTTGTTTTGTTGAATGGTCAATAAATATATGTGACAGATGGACAGAACAGCTATACTTGGAGATACTATTGATTACATGAAAGAGCTCCTAGAGAAAATCAACAATCTGCAACAAGAAATTGAACTAGATTCAAATATGACAAGCATTGTCAAAGATATCAAACCAAATGAAATCTTAATCAGAAATTCTCCCAAGGTACAAAATTTCACTGACCTTTTGAAATTAATCTGTGTTGAAGGATCCAGTGGTTCTTAATTTTTGTTACTTTGCAGTTTGAGGTGGAGAGGAGTGCAGACACAAGGGTTGAAATTTGTTGTGCAGGGAAGCCAGGGTTGTTGCTATCCACAGTAAACACATTGGAAGCATTAGGCCTTGAGATTCAACAATGTGTTATTAGCTGCTTCAATGATTTCACAATGCAGGCTTCTTGCTCAGAGGTACATTAGTTACTTACTACTTCCTCAGTTACTTTTTAATTGTCGCAGTTTTAGTAAAAATGTGTTTTCATATCTTCGTTGTTTTTAAAGTTCAATGTAACATTACCTAGTATTTTGTTAATGATACTTTTAATTATTTATTCTTGAGAGAAATAGATATATAAATTCATCAAAAGGAATGAAATTTATTGATTCTTTTTTCATGTGTAAATGACTTTAATTTGACAGTTAAATAGGAGCCGAGGGAGTAATATTGATTCTTTTGTATACTTCATTTTATTACTGATTTTTCATTTATCGTATGCCTAATAGTATACATAGTCTTTCTTAGTTAGGTAATCAATTGTGTTTCTTGTTTGTTATGCAACAGGAATTGGAGAAAAGGGCTATGCTAAGTTCTGAAGATATTAAACAAACCTTATTCAGAAGTGCAGGGTATGGTGGAAGATGTTTGTGAGAATATATATAATAGAGGAGAAATAGCCACAAGTGAACTTAGGATAGTGTTTTCTTCATCAGGATTGATTCAAATGACATGTCTATTATAATGTTTTCTTCATGAGGAAGAGGCTATAATATTATTATTAATATTGCTTCAAATGAAGATGTCCATTTATGTTGATTGGTTTTGTTCTCTCACATGCATAATACAAAAGCCAATTTCTATCAAATAGCTAGGGAGGGTGTGATGGACTTGTCCTAATGAATCTTGGGCACAATTACCAATCATAAAACGTTCATGTCATGTCTGTGTGAACATGAATATTGTTTCTGGATGAGAGGGCCTAGTTGTTGCCATTGCCAGGCCCCTTAAGAGTATGCATGTGGAGGCTCAAGCAAAATTGTGAGACATGATAAGAAAGTAAAGTTAGGGTTTTTGTTTCTTTTCTTTTTTTTCTTCTTATCACTTTTAGATGTCACTTTTCAATTTCTCTATTTGTATAACTTCTATGTATGATACACTTTTCTCTAGAATGTAAGAATGTGATCTTTAATATTTTATTCAATTTTCACTTAAAAAGGGTAGATAAATTATAAGAGAATTTATTGGGGAAGCAGGAAAAAAACAGAGGACAGGGAATATTCCTAACAGCAACATAATACTATAAAATTAAAAAGATGCAAACATTGGCTAGAAAGTGCTATTAATTCAATTCTTACAACTTACATGAAACAATGAAACCGTTTAAAAAATAAGTCGTGTTAAAAAGAAATTTTAAGGCACCTCTTAATCTTTCAAAAAAAGGCATCTCTTAAGAAGTTAAAAATTATATTATGGTTTAGCCCAATTGATTGGTGCGTAGTGTACACGAACTTTGAGATAGTGAGTTATATTTCCAAACTCATTTATATGCTTAGACAAATTGTCACTAATTTTTTATTTTTTTTAATCGTGCCATACTAGTATTCTTAAATATAAGTGCATAAACCCACAAGAAAGCATACGAATTACATTTAGATAAAATGACATCTTGAAAATCTTTTCACGTGTTTGTGTGGAGTTTTGGGCGACGGCATGTCATGCGTTGTAGACTTGGTGATGCATGATGTGGAGAATTTGTGATGCCGAATAGGCTATGGATGGAAGTTTGGAGGAGAGTGCAGAATTACGACATGAATTCTGGTTGTATTAATTGTTACAGCCGAGGATATGTTAGGAGAGTGGATGAGTTTCGATGGTTTCCCCATGTGATCGGTGTGTTAGGTTTAACAGAGATGGTATATCTAACGAGGTAATATTGAGAGATTAATTTTTGTGTGGATGCTTTGGCGAATTTAGCTTGTGAAGCTGGTTTTTCCTTGTGTGTGCTTCTCAAATTCGTGGTTTTCTTTTAGCCGATTTAGTTGGTTTTTGGACTTGGCCGTTTTTTAAATGATATTTTGCTTTTATGGGCTTAGGCGCTCTTGTCATCCAAAAAAGCATAATACATGTTTGGTATGACGTTGGAACTTGTAAAATCACAGTGGAAAATCATGTTTGGGTAGAAGTCATGTTTTCCAGCTTCAGCCAAATCACACTGCATTGGGAATTAGTTTTGGGCTTCCAAACTTGTTTCGAAACCCACACTAAGTCTTGGTGTGCTTAATTAACAAGAACGAAATGATGTACTAATCATTGTATATGCGTGGGCATGATCTTGAACTAACCATTCACAGCAAGCAATGCATGCAAATGTAACACAGTCCTCAGCCTCGATCAAAGCAAGATTGTACGTCCACTTACCATTTGATGTTCTTTACAAAAGTTAGGTAAGTAGAAAACTCGAGACGTAGGCAATGTTGGACCCAACTTTTTCATTACTTTTCTACTTCAAAAGAAGAAGTTGGCAGCACTATTTTAAAAGGTTATTATTGAAAGAAGAAAAAAAAAGGACATTGTTTGAAAGTAAAATAAATGTAGTACAGATAGCTTTAATAATAAGGACTAGGGAGAAGCTTTCTTAATACTTTTGCAAAGTATTTTTCTGATGGTTAACTCTTCGATTCCAAGAAAAGCATCTTGAATGGTTTTATTATTCTACTCTCTAGTATTTTACAATGAGTTGTAACTAGGGCCGGTCCTTAGATTTGTGGTGTCATGGGCGAAACAATAAAATTGTGTTCTTTTAATTATTCCAATATTTTTCTTCTTACATTTTTTGTTGCAAAAGATTCATTTATAATCAAAACTCTCTAAAAATATATTTTCAATGGAATTAATCAAAGTGAATTAAAAAGAAATATTGGAATATATATATATATATATATCTTTTAAAATATATATCTATACAGTACTAACTACTAAGTAAAAATAATAATTTGTGTGCCCTTTTTCTTTCAAAAATAAAAAATTGTGCCCTTTAAAAAATGGTGCCCTGGGCTGCCGTCCACCCTCAAAACCATCCGTTGTTGTAATTTTCTTGGAATCATATCCTCATATGTATTTCTTTCATGTTTTTCGTTTTGCTTAAAATCTAAATCATCAATCAATTAATTTGTGTTGTTGACGTCTGGTTAACTGAAATCATTGATTTAGATTGTACGTAACCGTCATGTGGTAGTAGAGAATTCATATTCAAATTTCTTTTACATGCAAAATTAATAGTTAATATCATAGTTATACTTCTAAGATTTAAATTAATTAAATTGTTTGTCTTTTTTGCACACATAGTCTTTTTTTGTTCCAAATGCACCGTCTACTTTTTTAGTGAAAATAAAAAATAGTTTTCGTTACTAAAAAAAGATAGTTTTCTTGATATTTATCACGAATTGTTTTGTAAATGCTTTTGATATACTAGTAATTATAATATTATTAAACCCACTTTAAACAATTTTACATTTTTAAAATTTACTTAATATGATAACTTAACATTATTTTGTTTATTGTGGAGTTTGATAGCTTAACTAGTTTGAGTTAAGGAAAAATATGCTGAAGGTCGGTGTTCAAACCCAAACAAAAAGTAAAGTATTAATCTAACAAATTATCTACTGACCTTTATTATTAAAAAAACATTATTTATTTTACATGATTTATGAATGATGTACTATAAAAAAAATGTTTAACCACACCACATCAAAGCCTCCTTGACAATAACGACGTCACAATCTTCCAAAGCAAACAACTCAGTTGGTGAGTTGAGGAATATTGGATGAGTATTAATGAAGAGATCAAAGGTTCAAACATTGGAAACTAGTAATACATTATTTGCCTCTCATGTTAATTTTGAAGGATTAATATTGTAACACTCATTAAGATGTAATTTAGATATGTCGAAAAAGAAGGATGTTAATTTAGATCTGTTTCTAAAATCAAATCAAAAAATCTGATTAGCTTTTCTTTTTTGTTTTTGTTCTAAATTTTCTCTGAAGAGACATTGATATATTAGAAGAGAGAGAGTGTAGTTCACGAGAATCGTTGAACGATATGAGTTGTGACTAATGAAATGACCTTCACGGCTTTTATTTAAGAAACTCAAATTTAAAAAGTGATAACTCATGTCACGTAAAGCCCCCACTAGACGGCTCTGTCTAGGGTGGGAGACCTTTATAGGTCTCCTACCGTGAGCAAGTTACATAAACTTTTCTTAGCCGTTAGATTATGAATCTCCATGGATCTTATTATATGTTGTCAACACCCAATACTTTTGTTTACTTCATTATCATTTTCTCTCTCCCAAGAACCACTTTTCGATTCTTTGTTTCTCTTTCAATCAACTCAGATCTGCAGAACCAACAACACAGGAGCTTGCATCATTGATGGTGCAGTAAAAAGTTTAAGATCCACAGAGATAACAGGAAAGCAAGCTATACTGATGAACCAAATGAAACCATAACCATTTTCATATCCTTGTGTTGGATGATAGAAACTCAAACGGTGTGGAGAGGGCCGCTCCCGACAGCGAAAGTTTGTACCAAAAAATATGGGAAGAAGAATAATAAACTCTTTAATATGGTTGAAAGATTTGATTTTTTGTTGTAATTTGTATTTGTATGAGTTGTGTTCTTAATTGCGAATGTGTTATTCTCTTGCAGATGTAATCTTTCATTTTAATGGTTATGAAAGTGTGAACCCTGTTTGATTTATTCCTCATTATATGTCAAAGATTTGTTCTTTTACCTTTGATGAATATAAAAGTGTGAATCTGAGAATTAGTTTATTGAGACATATGGACAATTATTTGAATTTAAGAACACAAAATGGGGGAAGAACAATTTTGTTTATAAATGATTGAGAAATCTGCACCAGAAAGTGTTGATAGCTTGATACTGTGAAAGAAAGAAAAAAGTGCAGGGGTATAAGATTGCAAGAGGGAAGGAATTGGAAGCTTAGACGTGGTGGCTGATGTAAATTAGTGTAAAGACAAAAAAATAATCAAGTGTGGTTGGTTTATAGTATAATCTCGTGAGCATGATCAATCTAGTGGTTCTGAAAGGTCATACGCCGGTAGGATACCTATTAAGGTCTCCCACCCTAGACAGAGCCCCAATAGACCCTCACCCCTAATTTATAATTGTTTGTTTGCAAAATGGAAATGATCGTTGGTTTAGTCAATAATAATGTCGTTTTATTACTCACATGTGCCGATTTACTTTACTAGTACTTCATTTTCTTGCACCTCTCTAATCCTCTATCCATCATGTCTGTTTAGTGTTTTGTACTCATAAAGTACTACAAGCTCTGAAATCAATGTAATATATAAGCTTGATTCAGAATAAATATTGAATCTTTTTTTTTTTGAAAGGAGGATAAATATTGAATAAATCATTGAATATCATGATTATTTTACCAAACAATATATCTAAAAACAGTGATCCAATGACAATTTAAAAAGAAATTGGCCATATAATTTACAAGAACATTACGTAGTCTTCGTAAGAGCGGTAAGGGTGAAGGATTTATCTTGTGTGAAATACCCCATTGTTCGGAAAAAAATCCTAGATGTTGTCGGAGTAAAAGATCGTCAACAAAGACATTCAAAATATGAGGCTAAAAAAAGCCCATTTGGGTTGGCTTGGTGGTATTGACTTGAGACCTGAGAGTGTGCTTCTCCTCGAGGTTTCAGGTTCGATTCTCTCTGATACCAATTTAGGTGGGCTAATTTAGCTTCTTCAAAAAAAATATGAGGCTAAAAAGTCAAAATAAATTATTTTACCCTCTATGTGTTATAAAAATTGGATTATCTATTTTACATTCATGTCAGAGTTAGGTGCTACCAAGAAAAATCTGCAAAAAATACTATTGGTCGTAATCGATCAATTAACATTTTTTTACAGAAATTAGTTTTTTTTTTAGGGAATTTACAAAAATTAGTTAGCATATTGGTTAACCATATTATGAAATACGGAGAAAAAAAATCAACTTGTTTAAATTTTTTGTTTTCAACAGAACTTGTTTAATGTTTAAAAATTGTTATTTCAGGGGAAAAAATCATTTTGTCGAAAAATAATTATTAATATTTGACCTTATTAAACCCATTTGTGTTGGTTTGGTGGTGTTGCCTTGAGATCTTCGATTCTTTTTGGTGTCAATATGAGCGGGGTTAGTTTAACTACTTAAAAAAATAAAATTATTTGACCTTACTATGATTTTTATTAGGCTAAAATGCACTTTTGGCGCCCTATGTTTGTCATGGTAGCAATTTTGGCCCCCTATTAAAAAAAATCACTTTCTAGCCCCCTAACTTCATCCTCTTTTGCAACTCATAGGCCCCCTCTGATTTTGACATGGTCAAAGTCTATGTGGCCAATCAATGGAAGCCACGTGGATAATTTTTGAATTAAAATTAAAAAAAACCACATGTGTATTTTAAAAATTAAAAAATTAAAAAAAGGAAATGGAAAGGAAAGGCACACGTGATTCTTAATTCTTCCCAATCTTCTTCTCAGATTTGTCATCACCACTATTCATCATCTTCCCATATTCAAACATAGCAACAACTATCAACATCAACCATGATCAACAACACCCTCATCTTCGTATGTTATGTTACTCACACCTACACACGATCATGAATTGAAGAGATAAGAGAAACTTTCTTAGAGATTGAGCGGTTAACGGCGGCGATACGTGTATCGCCGCCGACGTAATGGAGTTGATTATCGGAGGGACATGGGAGGATTTTGCCGCTGAAACTGCACATGAAGCGGACACGTGGAGGAGCATCGTCTAAGTGTGGGAGTGACGACGCCATTATTCAGAAATTGTGATTGAGGATAATGTTTTTGATTTGGTTGTTAATTATCCAAATATTGTTACGAAAGAGTGTTGAATGTTGATTCTAAGTTTGGGTCTTTTTTAC
>Ga0315914_1007769_pt1 | contig 14693 bp, 15 predicted proteins | sample MpolenodulesMG_FD_203920 | JGI IMG/M metagenome (GOLD analysis project Ga0315914, IMG submission 203920) | Medicago polymorpha root nodule microbial communities from Los Angeles, California, United States - elongated nodules | ecosystem: Host-associated > Plants > Roots > Nodule | place: USA... | reverse complement strand
ACTAAATCAAGAGACTTCCTATGCTCAAGCACACAAGCAAGAGACTTCTATTCAAACAGAATTACAAAGAAATATGTTTGAGGTTGAACACTTGATATACAATCAGTGGTGTTCACAATACAAATTAGATACAAACTCTAGAATTTCTAAGATATGAACTTTGATAAGAAATTCTAAGTGAACTTTTGATGCAGAACAATTTCAGCAGAGCTTTAGCACTTGTAAATTGTTGTATGAGTCTTTCCATTCTCTAAGTCTTCACTCCTTTATATAGAGGTGTGAAAGAGACGTTGTTGAACTGCCAGCACATCAAAATAGAGTCGTTTGAAGCTTGACCAAATGACCAATGATCTGTTGTCTGATTTGGTTATTGTCCTTCGAAGGATTAATTTCAAATCCATTCCAAGTCTGGAGGAACAAAGACGCATGCATAGCTGTTGTTCTTGTCTTATTGCAGACACACATCAGAGTAGTGGAGGTAGTGGTTGTACACTTCGTACAATTTGTCCTTTTTCAATGCTCTTTAATGAATAAGCATCCAATGTCTTCAAATTCATTTGAGATAGTCGTTGCTTTACTCTTCCAGTCTTCTGCAATGATAGGCGTGATTCAATCTTCATTTGAACAACATTTGAAGTTCTTCAGTCTTTCAGCTTCTGATGATCTTTAGCTCCTAATGATCTTCAGATGCTTCTGATGATGTCCGCTTCTGCTGACCAACTTCTGAAGAGAGTGCTTCTGATGACGTCAGCTTCAGGACCACTTGTCTTCAGAACCTCTTTTCTTCAGCTGCTTCAAGTTTCCTCCTTGTTGATTCCATTGCTCTCATTTGTTCTTTCAGAACCTATGCCTTAATTAAGACACTGAAAATTTTGTCTATGGTCCTGCACACTTGAACAAATATTAGCATATTCAATTGACAATTTTTAATACCTTGTTATCATCAAAACTTAAAGGGTAATGTTAAACATATTTTGTTCCAACAATGAAGAGCAAAAATTTGAGCCAAAGTAACTACATGAATCGATTCACTAAATGAGTGAATTGATTCAGACCTTTATAAGACAACCTGCAGAAGGGAGACTTCTAAGAAGATTGACATGCATCAAAAGATAACTGAGTCGATTCAGACTGCCCATAATGAGTGTTGATACCATTCAAAACAATGTGAATCGATTCAGAGTAAGTCAGAGACATATGATGATACGATTCATGTATTTTTGAGAAAAATCAGAGTGAATCGATTCATACATGTCATGAGTCGATTCACACAAAGTCAGAGACTTTTGTGATACGATTCAGATATGTATGAATCGATTCATGCAGAAAAATGTGGAATTTTAACAACTGATATGGAAAGAAAGGGAAGACTTGAGACACACATAAGAATGGGTGCTTTAAAATATTCTAAGGTAACAAGTCTCTACTTTAAAAAATAAAATGCGAAACAAGATAACATCATTAAAAACTAGCTAGAGGCTTCAAGACATAGATTAGGGATGCCCGTTTGTTGAACTACTAAGTAAGCGTAGAGAGAGTGTGCTATGAGTGTCCTAAGATTCATATATGGGTGGACCTAAGGGAACGTCGGCCTTCATTGCCTTGGGAAACACTGCAAAGCCAATTTAAGTTTATGTTTCAATTACCTTTTAATTAACAAGACCCCGCACATAAGGATCATCGTGTGTTCAACAAGTGCAATTAGCCATCGGAGGGAAAGGCCTAATTAGGTACCCAATGGATGATGTCCATTGGGTCAGGTGGTGCCCCACCTATTTAGGAAACTCCCAACGACCTCATCACTTGTATAGTCTACCTAAGATAAATAAACGCGGCATATTTATTACTTATTATCCAACCATGTATATACAGAGGAAATTCGAAGAATCCTAACCGATGCTTTACGCAACCAAATACAGGTAAATTCGCTCTGTTGCAAACAGATAAAAATTGCAACCTATCTTTTATACTGTCAAACTTACAAAAATAAGTAACTAGAATTGTTCAGAAGAAACGACAATCCTTGTGGATACGATACTCTACTTATCACTTTATTACTTGGTGAAAACGACTGGTACATTTGCCATAACCACATAAACAGTCCATCAATTACTCCCATTTCCGTCGAAACCGGCATGGCCATGGTTGCCCCCAAGGTCGTTGGTACACTTGCATCCTCTGCAGGGATGGATGTTTGTGATGACATAGAAGCACCAGTATTGGCGGATTTAGTTATTTTATTAGAAGCTTTACCACTTCGTAAATGCATGCAAAAAGATGCGAAATTTCTTTAAAAAAAGTTTTACTGAAAATAGTTGCTAATCTTCAGAAAGACCGTTTCCACAAGAAAGGTTTTATTAAAAACAAGTTTTTTCTTAGAAAAAGTTTTGAAATTTTTTGGAAGATTATGGCAACCTCTTCCAAAGGTTTTTATTTAAACAATGAACAATGAGATTTCTCCCAAAGGTTTTTGGTTTTTTTTTTTTTTGAAAACTACAATGAAAATTTCTTTTCAAGGTTTTGAAAAAGACTACAATGGAAATTTCTTTCTAAGGTTTTAAAAAAAAATACAATGGAGGTTACTTTCCAAGGTTTTGAAAACAATTTTTGAAAAAGATGCACAAACAGGGTGCCATCGGGCGTGCCAATTTGTTTACCGGTGTTTTTGGTGAACAAATACCGACTGGTTTTGATTATAAAAAGAAGGGCCAAACCAGAGATCCTAGGATATGTTGTGCATTTTGTTGTTGTGCGTTCATCGAGTTCATAGGTTGCTTAACGAGCGGAATGAGACCGTGTGGCGTCTTTCGATAGGTTTTTAAAACATTAAGTTTAAATTGCAGAAACTTAAAGAAAAGAAAAAGTGCAAATGCAAGTGCATTAAAAATAAAGGTAGTTTGACAAATCCTTTACATACATTCTTTGTGACTCTTTTCTCTTGTGTCGGTACTTCGAGTGTTTTTAGAATTTTGTATAGGCGATTCGCGACACGTTTTCCCTATGGAAAACTATTATTTATACATAGGAAATAAGTGGAAAGAAACTAATCCCACGATCAGCACTCCTTCTATGTAAACAGTCACTTGTCTCCCACGTTCTCCTTTGAGGAAACTGCTTCTCCTTTGAAATTTGAATCTTTCCCGCTCCAAAGGTAGTTGCTTGACTTCGACGGCTTCGCTTCTTGCTCCGTATCTTGTCAAATTTCAATGCTTCAAGATTTTTTACGCTAAGTTCAACATATCGTCGAACCTCTTTGATTGGAGAAAAGACTTTGATTCCTGCAAGAGTAAAAGTAAACTAATGTTGACCACATTAAATGAGGCTGGTGAAAATACCAGCTAACAGACATTGATCGGGAGTTTCTTTATATATTATATGTTGGATTATGTTGTGAATCTGGAGTTTTTATTGATGTATTAAGAGATTGAGATATGTTGTTCAGACCTTGAGATATATGTAAACTTTGTTATTATTCCGTTGTGAATCTTTTTATGAAAACCAAACTTTGCCGTGATTTTGAGTTACTGAAGGCATAACACCTTGTATTTATTTTTTGATTTAATGCTAAATATCACATGTGGGGTTTGAATGTGTTAAAGAACCAGGATAACTTTGTCGTGTCATCTTCTATCCTTTATCTCTTTACTTTCTGCTACTACCTGTAAACATAATAGAGTTTCAAAAGTCGACAAATAAAATTAACATCCCCTTCACATCTTAGAATGCCACAAATTCCAAAGTAGATACACTCGAAGTAGAAGTGCTTCCAGAGCAGCTTTGTTGAGGATACATTGTTTAGGATCCAGCAACTCATAGTCATAATCATCTACAAAGGGAAGGAAGTCATAGACTTCAGGATTTGATCAACAATTGTTGGTGGTCTTGTAGCTTGTTACTGCCTGTGAGGATTGCATCTAAGATCAACCAGATGCATATGATGAAGTCACTCTACAAGCCATTTCATCACAACTTCTCTGTCAGCTTCTATAAATTCTTTCCCAGACTCCTTCATATCTTGACGAGCTTTGTCCACTTGCACAATGAGTTTATCCCATTTAGTTGAGTGCTCTGCAAAGCTGAAATCTTTCAGCCTTTCTTCCAGCAGATTTTAAACTTTGTTATAAACTAACGTGGAAGCAGAAGAACACACTTCGAGGGAAGAGAAAAAAAAAAAGGGAGAACAAGACGCTTGTCCCCACATTGGAGACGATACGAAAAATCCCACGTACTTATCACTTAAATATATAGAACCCTTATCTCATAACTGATAATTACTTGTCTTTAATCCAATTTAATCGATTTATGTAATTTATTTGTTTTTATTATGTGTTTTAATAATTATAACTAGTTGCCTATTTAAAATGACAATCCTAGTTGAGACGATTTTACTTACCACTTTATTACTTGAAAACGGTTTGGTGCATCTCTAAAAAAAAATCAATTTTCCTGACATGTTGAATCGTTATCTAATTGTACTCTCAACTTTTCAAATGATTTGATAATAAAAATGAGAACTAATGATTGTGGTACACCAATGAACCCCATAATAGATGATCCACCTTAGAAGCCATCCATTTTTGTAATTTGGAAATTAATTTCTCAAATATTTTCATATAAAGTTAAAGGAGAAACCTTTTAGTGTAAATTTATTTTAAACCGACAATCAATAATTTTGTCACTTCATACACTCAAATTTAAAAACAAATACATGGGTGGGGTAATATGGTAAACAAGAACTCTAATCAAACATTAGTTTTTAAATTCTTTTTCATTGATGATATATGTCCTTAAAGCTTTTTCATGTAATAAAAACAACATTTTAAAACGTGGTATATCAATAAAAAAAAAAATGAAAGAAATGGATTTAGGGTGTATAATTATGTATTAGGGTGCAAATAGGCTTCTCTTCACATTTTTTTGCTCGAGTCCAATATTTATGTATAAACTGGATTGCTCAAACCCGATATACAGAGTTAACCCATTAATGAAACATAATAAAAACATCAAATTGACGTACTATGAAAGCATAGTTGAATTGAAACCCTAATTTTTTTGACACAAAATACGAAGAGCAATGTATGGCGCTGTTCCAACTCCAACCTCCGATCCCAATGTTGAGGAAGAAAAGAAACCTGACATCTTCGAATACGTCTATTTGAAGGTTAAAGGCCAGGTTCACTTTTTCCCTTTTATTTATATTAATTTTATGTATTGAATATGCCGATTGATGTATTTTTGTTCCTTAAAATTTAATTATTGTTATGATTCATTTTACCAATGTAGACCTTTTAATTTATGTATATTAAATGTGTTTTGTTTGATAGAAGAATATTATGTTTGACTCAAGGAATATTAGTCAAGGTTTATAATTATTTTTGGTTTCATTTTTTGTAAATTTTAAAATTCAATGGACAATCACATAATTAGGCCAATCCAAAAAAAAAAAACCTCGAATTGGATAGTAATTACAAGTTCATGGTTCTTTTATGTACAATTGATTTGCCTGCGCCAATTATTTTACTACAAATTTTGGCATCAAGTGGAGGTTACATTTTCTAGCCTATTTTTTAGGCCATGACTAGGACAATAAAAATGTTATTAATATAAAGATTAAAAGTTGTTTTCCAATGGAAGAGTGCAATGGAAGAGTACTTAAAAAAATATTTGGGATGCGATGGACAATTCATTAATCAATTAGTGTTTTCTTAGGTTGTTTAAACTATTCTTCAGGTAACAGTAACATTACCAATATACTAAAGAAGAGTGGAAAAATAAAGAAGATATCATTTTGATAAAGTGTCTATAGATATATTATGTTTTTATTTTAAGTTTAACAATATATAAGTCTAATGTAATTAATAATTATAGTTACAATAGTGATATTTTTATTTTTGTAGCATATTATAGAAATCCAACAATGTATAAACCTTACATACTGGATTCTAAACAAGCTGTGTACTCATACCGTTCCCTAGAGAATTATGAACTAGGCGACTGTAATTTGAAGTGTCTCAGAATATCAGTTCATAAATTTATGGGTTAAATAAGTTTTTCGTCCTTATAAATATAGCGAATTTTGATTTTAGTCTCTAAAAAATTAAACTGAATGTTTTCATCCTCACAAATTTTTTTATTTTGTTTTTCGTCCTTAATGGCCATTTTATGTTCATATAAATGGCAAAATTATAACTTTTTTATGTTCAAATTGTATCCATGTTATGTCCGTTTATTATATTCGACATTTATATATTCATATTATGTTCAAAAAATGTCAAAAGCACGTTAAAATTATATCCATTAAGGACCAAAAACAAAATAATTTTTTTTGTGAGGATGAAAACATTCAGTTTAATTTTATAGGGACTAAAATCAAAATTCGTTATATTTATAGGGACGAAAAACTTATTTAACCCACACATAAATGATTTTACATGTAAATGATTTCTTTTTATTGATATCTAACTTTTTTTTATTGATGTTTAAAACTTTTTTTTTCCTTAAAAAAAGATTTAACCACATTTGCTATTAATTTTTTTTAAGGACATTTGCAATTAATGTTTAATTTTTATACGTTCTATGATAACAAATGTTCCATGTTAATTCACCACAGAAAAATTATATGCTCCAACAGTTGTTTAAATTTTTTTCTAACTCCACCAATTCTCGTTTAACATCAAACTGATTTTTTTTTTATTGATACAAGTTTAATTAATGTTTGTTTAAACAATTGACCGTGATTTGCTTCTATTTTTTTATAAATGCTTATTGAAGAGATTGTGGAGTGAATCGAAGTTGCCTGATATTGGCGTTATTAAAACGTGAAGGAACGCGAAAATGAAGTTGCATGTCTTGTTACGAGACCGTGAGCAAAGCTTACTTGGCTTGAATAATTCAAAGATAACGATGATGACTTGATTGCATAGTAGGTGGTATTCTTAGATAAACTATGAGCATATAAGATAATTGCTCTTCACCCATCTATTTTTGTTCATCCCGTTAAAATAGTTTAGCGTGATGTGTATTTTCACCGAGAGTTAACTCGCATAGATATATTTTTCAGCGTGAGTGAGTTAACTCACAAGACGGAAATGAGCAAAAACATATGAGAGAAGAGCAATAGTGAGCATCTAATGCAAAAGGGCCCATCTTCACCTTTAACATCAATAAACAATGACAATTACTTTTCCCGCGCGCCCTATTTTTTTCACACAAAATACCCTTTGGGTTATATAATCTAAATTTGAGTTTTTCCCACCCTAGGGGTGAAAAAAAATGAGTTTTTTTTTACCAATTCAGAATTTAAAATCCAAAAATTTAAAAAAAAAATAGGGCGCGCTATTTGATTTTTTTGGAATATAGAATCCGAGCACCCCTAAACACCTTTTTTATTCATGGTGCTGATGCAGTTCGGATTACATCCAAACTGCACCAACACCAATTCCGAACATATTTGTAACATGGATAGTCATACTAAGGGCAATATTAATCTTCCTAACTCTCATCATTGTGTTTTTCTATCAAGACTCCCTTAGAAAAGACTTCTTACGGGACTCCGCCCCTCAAAATCCAAAATTCCATCGTTTAGACCATTTTTTTCATGGTGCTGATGCATTTTGGATACTACTCTCCAATGAGCTAGGTTTCTAATATTCACAATGGGCCTAAAACTCTTACTAACAAATTCTAAAAAGTTACTACTCATTAACTCACTAAAATATGGAATAATTACCATCTCTAAGGAATTACCTCAACTCGGTAGTAACTTAGTAAAAATAATTATTCTCACTAAAGCACCAAAAATAACATTTCCAATAAAATTACTAATTTACCCTTACTCACCAAAAGACCAAAATACTCATAATCTTAAAAATGACTAAAATACCATTCTCAACTAAAAATCCACTAATCCCCAATCAAATACACACATAGGCAAATAAGCACATATAAATAATAAATAAAGTAATCCTAACGAAAAACGGGTTGTTACAAGCGAAGGTGAGGAAAACACAAGAATGAGGTTGAATTGTGTTAGTTTTTTCTTCTCTTAGAACTAAGTCCAATGTTCAGAGTTTATAGAGTTCAGAGTCTTATGCAACGGATAAAGTAAAGAAAGAGAGAAGAGAAAGACACAAAGCAATTATACAGGTTCCTTCCATAATTCGGAAGTAGTTATGTCCCCCTTGCACTTCCAAGGAGAGTTCACTAAATCAATATCTGGTTACAAATGCTCAAGCACACAAGCAAGAGATTCCTATACTCAAGCACAAAAGCAAGAGACTTCTAGACAAACAAAATTACACAGAAAAATGTTTGAGGTTGAACACTTGATATACAATCAGTGGTGTTCACAATACAAATCGGATACAGACTCCTAAGACTCTAGAATTTCTAAAATATGAAAATTGTTAAGAAATTCTAAGTGAACTTTGATGTGGAACAATTTCAGCAGAGTTTTGACACTTGTAAATTGTTCTTGAGTCTCTTACAATCGTCAAGTCTTCACTCCTTTATATGGAGGTGTGAAAGATACGTTGATGATTGCTAGCACATCAAAAAGAGTCGTTGTGAAACTTGATCAACACCAATGATCTGTTGCTTAATTTGGTTATTGTCCTGTGGGGGAACAATTTCAAATTCATTCATTATTTGGATAACAACTAGTGTAGACACAACTATATCAGTACTATTGTAGACATGGTAGTGTAGTAGTGGTTGTACAATTGTACTATTGTCTTTTTCCTGCGCTCTTTAGTGGATAATCATCCAATGCAGTCTAATTCCTCTGAAATAGCAGTTGCTCCATGCTTCTATTCCTTCTGCAATGACGTGTCTTCAAAATAACAACTTTTAACTAACTACAACTTCCAGTCTTCAGACTCAGTTGATCTTCAGCTTCTGGTGATCTTTAGATGCTTGATGACATTATCTTCTGGCAGTCACCTTCTGATGGTCTTCAGACTCTGTCGTGCAACATAAACTTCCTTTGTAAACTTCATTGCTCTCTTTTGCTCTTTCAGAACCAGTACTTGAATTTAAAGACTTACTCCCTCCGTTTTTAAATACAAGCAAAATTGGCTTTTTAGGTTCATTCATTTAATGATGTATGTGGTTCATAATATAGACCACATACATCATTAAATGAATGAATCTAAAAAATGAATTTTGCTTATATTTAGAAATTGTGGAAGTATAAATTTTTGTCTATGGTCCTGCATACTTGAACAAATATTGGCATATCCAATTGACTTTTTAATACCTTGTTATCATCAAAACTTAAAGGTGGTAATGTTAAACACAATTTGTTCCAAAAATCTTCCCCTTTTTGATGATGACAAACACTAGTATTAAATGTCAATTGTTGTTAATCTAATTAACAAGTTGACTTTAGGGTTTGAGGTTTGTAAGATCCCCCTGAGTCTCATAATTCTTAAGGTGAGGTTTGTAAGCTCCCCCTGAGTTCTATCCATGTTAACTAAATTTAATTTAAACTTAGTAACGTCACTCAATAATAACTTCACAAGAAATCATAGACTAAGAGATGAGAAACAAGTTCTCCTAAATTAATTTTAATTTTAATTCAGTGGGCTAAGAAACTAAATGTACTATATTATTCTACCCTTTTTGTCATCAACAAAAAGTGTAAACAAACCAAAAGAGAAGTAAGAAAAATATGAATTATTTTTAAGCAATAAATTAGAGCATGGTTGAATATCAATTAATAAACATTAATTATTAGAGTATTGCAACCAAAATATGATTAGAGCATAACTAATCAGTATTAGAAGCACAAAAAATAGAGTATCAGAAACATAAACATCAGAAGCATAGACAAAAACAATCATAAACAACAAAAATTATGGTGTGCAATCTAAGGTTTTTGTTGATGTTGTTGTTTCATCATGGCCATCATATCAGTCATCATAGCCTTGAGATCTTCTGATTGTTTCTTCACAATTTTCTCCAAAGCTTCTGACCTTTTAGCTTAAGCTTCTTGAGTTGTTCTTTGTTCTTCCTTCATCTCTATCATTTGTCTTTTCAGAGCTTCAGTGATCAGCTTCTATTCAAATAACTCTTGTTGAAGCTTCTGAACTATCTTGTCTTCATAGTTTTTAGTGTGAATTGGATCATTTCTAGCTTTGACAAGCTTGTTAAGAACCTCAAAGATGTTTTCACAAACCTCTCTTAGAATGTTTGAATGAAGTAAAAGGGTAGGAGGTGGTGAAACATTTGTTGGTTGAGGGATAGAAGTTGTTGGTGTGTCTAGGTTCATTTGTGTTGTGGAGGTTGATGGTGTGTCTATGTTTAGCTCAGAAGTGGACACAAAAGTTGAAAAAGAGTTTAAGTCTCTATCAATGATGATAACACGTTCATCTTCATCATCAGAATATGATAGAAGCATGTTAGTATCAGATGCACATTAACAAAGTCTGGGTTGGCAATAGGTTAAAGTACAAGCTCTAGAATAAAAGGTTTGTTGACAAGAATATCAAAGGTAGTTTGAAGGGTATTCTTAGGTTTGACAGCATTTAAAGGTTGAACAACATAGGTTTGGTCTTCTGATACTGAAATGTTAACATTAGAGGCTGATTGTTCAGATGATTCGACATGTTCAGTAGATGTTGTGCCAAAATGAGATTCTCGGGGAGTGTCTGGCTTGAAATTTGGATGTATAATAATGGTAGTACAAGTTTCAGAGGCCATTTGTTGTTGAGCTTCTAGTTGTTGTTGGATTTCTGAAACAGAAATATCAGGTGCTGTCTCAGAGGCTATTTCTGAGTTTGGTTGATAAGAAGGTAATTCACCATCTAGATGTTGACATAAGTTGTCAAGAACAGGTGAACTACTGGTTGATGATTGAGATGGAAAGACAGTCTGATAGGCTTGAGTCTGTGTTATCCTTGAGAAAACCTTCTCTTTCTGCACAAACAAATTTTCTATCCTAACATCTACATCTAAATAAGGAGGACAAACTACAGTGTCTCCATCAGGATGTACAACTTGAATAGGTTTAACAAAGAAAGTATCAGACTATTTATCTTTGAAATTGTCAGACTTTGGTTGAGGTTTGGTGGATGGCAATGGGGGGTAAGGTTTTATGTAGATTGGTATAGACTCTGCTTAAGGGTACATCATCAAAACTAGCAGTGTTAAGTTTGGGTGAAGGTGGGTCAACGTCAACAGGGTCTGAGAGAGAGCTGTTAAACAAGTTACCTCTTGCAGAACCAGCTTCTGAGCCTCGTTGCTCCCTTTTCACTTGCATCTTGGTTTTCAACATCTCACCAACCTCTATAGCAGCTATGGTTTGAATTTCATTGGTGAAACCCAAAGCTTTCTTAGCATCTTCCACAACCTTCTTTTTTACAATGTGAGATACAGAAGTTCCCAACTCTCTGGCTATACTCTTGGCAGTTTCAATCACAAAAGCTTCTTGGTTTTCAATAACTTCCTGATTCTATAGACTCTCAGCAGCAACAGATTGAGTATATGTCTGAGGGTCTGAAGATGTATAAGCTACAGTCTCCTTGATTCTATTTCTTGTAACCAAAGAAGAAGCTTATACTTCTGCATCTTCTTCTTCAGTGTACTTAGAAACCACTATCTGCCTTAAAGTTTTCTTGGCATTCTTTTGAACCTTTGGTTTTGACTGAGAGACAGCTTCTGAACCACCTCTAGTTCTCTTCTCCAGAACCTTAACAGGTTCTTGCTCAGCTATTTCTTCTTGAATAGCAGAAATAGTTGGTTCAGACACCTTGATCTTTTGAGGTTTCTTTTGCTTCTTAGGCTTTACTTCAGCCTCTTCCTCATCATTTGATTTTTCCTTCTTAGATTTCCTCTTCTTTGCAATCTTTAGAGGAGCACCACTCATAGTAGGAGGGATCTGATTGTATGCTATTACATCTCCAGTACTTTCATAATGAGAAAGTATATAAGCAGCCAAAACCTCTAGGTTGTCTTCCTTTGAAATTGGAGGAAAATCTACCATAAGGTCTGGTAACACATCAAACTATTTAAGACCAGTCTTCAACACAATAGCTTTAGGTACAATGTGCATGTATTGTAACGTTCTTCCATTGATTATCTTGCTTGTGCAGGTTCCACGATCTTTGTCACTAACTGAACCAGTACTTCTAAGAGTCTGGAGCAGTTTGCTTTGATGGAAGATCTCTGATGTAAATACCTGTTGCTATACTAAATATGAAAGAAAATTATTTATTTGACTTCAATAACTTCCTAATAACACATGGAAGTTACAAATTTACCATCAACGATAGTTAACTACCGTTGACAAATCCGGCAGTAGTTAACTACCACTGGCTCTCAGCTGCAGTTAACTATCGCCGACTCATCAACAATTAAGTTTGGTTCATCAATTGTGATTTTGCGCGTTTCGGTCAAAAAAATTAAAAAAATCGAGACTTATTCGGAATGCTACGAAAATTTGCACATCCTTTATATGTACTTTTATAGAGGTGTCTGTAAAGTTTCGTAGCATTCAGACTAAGTCTCGATTTATTTTGATTTTTCGACCGAATCGTGCAAATTTGCAATTTTTTTTCAAGTGTGAGTCCGGAAATGTGACCTAGAGCTTGAATTTTTTCACGATTTTTTGCACTCATGTTTAGGACAAAAAAATAACATCTCCCAGAAAAAATTTGAATTTTTCGACAAGGGGCGAATTAAATATGAATATTTAACGCGCCTAAAACTTAAGATACCAAAATATCAAAACATCAACCTAGAAATTGAATTTTGAGTTGTTTATTTTTTTTTTGCAGAATCCTCTATAAAAATACATATAGAGGATCTGCAAATTTACGTAGTATATCAACTAAGCCTCAATTTATTTTGAATTTTTTACTGAAACGCGTAAAATCGCAATATTTTTCCAACTGCACGTCCGGGTAAGTTATATAAAGGTTGAGTTTTTTCATCATTTTTTGCACACATGTTAAGGACATAAAATAATATTTCCCACAAAAAATTAGAATTTTCCGACAACGGTTAGATTAAATATGATTTTTAATGCGCCAAAAACTAAAGAAACCAAAACATCAAAAATGTCGACCCAGAAATTGAATTTTGAGCTGGTTTTTTGCAGACAACTCTATAAAATTCATATAGAGGGTCTGTAAAGTTTCGTAGAATTTCAAATAAGCTTCGATTTATTTTGATTTTTCGACCGAAACATGTAAAATCACAACTGAAACGGCACTTAAGTGTAACAAAGCCAGCTGTAGTTAACTGCAGCTGAAGCCAGCGGTAGTTAACTGCTGCCAGATATGTCAGTGGTAGTTAACTACCGCTGGTGGCAATTTAGTATTTTCCATGTGTTATTAGGAAGTTATTGATGTCTGAAAAGCAATTTTCAAAATGAAAAGCATAGTATAACATATTTTGACCAAAACAATTTTCTTTTAATTGTTCAAAACCCATTTAACTGCTTTTCCTAACAAAAATACCATTTAATTTCTTTTCCTAACAAAAACAATAAGTAAAAAAATTAATTTATATTGTGTCATTCAACAATGTCTTTATGACTTAAGGAAGATAAAATAATTTTTTTTCAAAGAAGGAAGATAGAAGATTGTCTCATCGATTGTGTTTTGGCCAACAATAATATTTATACGTTTTCAATTTTCATATACTAATTAAACATCTTATTTATGCTTTATATCTCATAAATTGATCTTTTTATTTGATATAAAGAAGTAAGTAGAATATAAGAAAAATGAGGTTCAAAGGTTGAGATTGAAAGTGACGAGGAAAAATGAGGGAAAAAGAATCGAGAGAATCCATTCCTATCTTTATTCCCAATCACAGTACCAACATACTATTGTTTATATGACATCACTCTATCTATTGCTTTCTCTCTTAAATGTATAATAAGTATTCTATGTCTATAAAATTTGAGGTATATTATTTGAATAAATATTTTAAAAAAAACAAATGGTATACAAATAAATATAGACATTGACACAAAATTAAAATATTGAAAATGTAAACTCGTGTCTTCAGGGTATAAGGTAAAAAGTCAAAAGTAAATCAATGTATTTCAAAAAGAGAATTTGAAAATGAAAAGTATATTTCCATGGACACACAAAAACGACAATTGACAAAACAAACAAATGAGTTCAAGTGGTTAACGAGCCACATCAAAAGATAAATTGTTAAAGAGAACCCGAGTCTAGTTCTTGAATGAAACAAATCTTGATCAAACTCTACTTACCTCCTAATCGGACACCAGATTACCATGACTCCTTTCTCATGAGAACCAGAGGGTTAACACAAAATAAATGAGATATATCATTGTGATTCATTTTATTTAAAATGTGTTGCGGAAGTGACCATATCAATATATTATAAGAAATATAAGATAATTTAAAATAATACGAAATACTAAACTAATTGTGGTACCAACCTTTTGTGGGACACGACAAGACATTGTTGTGACATTACAACTAGGGACCAATCCGAACCAAAACCACATTTTTCACGACTTCAACCTCAGTCAATGTAAGCATACCACTTTCAATTCACATTTTTGTACTTTCTCAGAAACTCCATTTCCCCATCCTTTTTATCTCTAACCCCCATTTATCTGTTACTCACCTCTCTCTCTCTCTCTCTCTCTCTCTCTCTCTCTCTCTCTCTCTAACTGAAGTTTCGGTCTTTAAAGCTCAAAATCTCAGGTT
>Ga0315914_1007767_pt1 | contig 14698 bp, 8 predicted proteins | sample MpolenodulesMG_FD_203920 | JGI IMG/M metagenome (GOLD analysis project Ga0315914, IMG submission 203920) | Medicago polymorpha root nodule microbial communities from Los Angeles, California, United States - elongated nodules | ecosystem: Host-associated > Plants > Roots > Nodule | place: USA... | reverse complement strand
TTTTAAGCATAGAAACCTCAAAAATCAAGTTCTAACATCCACAATACATCTAGAAGACCTGGAAAAACAGTTTAGAAGCATTGCATGACAACAATTCACATATCTCCAAGGATTAACAGCAAAGGGGCAACTAAAACCTAAAACATAGTCATGAACAAATTGTCTTTCTCACACAATTTAACATACACCGAAAGGTGGATAAATCTATCTAAAGAACTCACATGATGTTTTACTGCATTCTTCAGGCTTGAACATCTATCTTTTCTCCAACCAAAACCCAAGCTCTTGTCCAATGTTCCACAATCTCCATTTCAACACCAAACCCTCTTCTTCTTGATGTTTCTTGCTTATGAAGTATCTATGATTCATGCTTGCTTACCATTTGTACCAATTTGGAAAGATTGATAGCTAAAGAGGGAGATTGGGGGCGACATTCTAGAGAGAGGGAGGAGAGAATCCCATTTCTTGTGAAGTTAGAGAGAGAAAGGACAATGCATAATGAATAATTTGTGACCAAACCAACTTATATACTCTTTGAGCGAAAGTACTGAAATGCCCTTGTCTTAATCGCTTTTATACTGACACTGATAAATAACCCGTGCTTAACTGACACTACCTCATAAAATATTCCTTCATTGCAGTGAATCTCATGAACATGTTCTCTGATATACCTTCGTTTGATATAATTCTGATATTGACGAGTGGGATATTACAAGAATGCTCTTTCAATCATTTTCTAAATAGTAAACTGGAAGAGATATATATTAGTGTTCCAGTGTAGTTTTTTTTTGGTTGTTGACTTTTAGAACACTGTTCTTTCTCAAATACACACAAAGCACTTTTTTATTTTTATTTTTTTACAAGCAAAAGCACTCTTTTTATACACACTGATATTTAAAAGAACTAATATTTGTATCAGATTTTCTTGTCCAGGAACTAATATTTAAAAGCATTCCTCTCATAATAAAATGAGCACGCAAGAGTCTATAACAAATTAACAAACAAATATCAAGTCTTATTATGAATCTGAATAAAGAACAACAATAATTCCCAATTCCTATCTCAGTTTTAACATTGTAATAATTCCTATCTCAGTTTCTTTTATTCAAGGGACTATGTTTTATTGAAGGAAATTCTCATCTGAATAAAGAACAACAAAAATTAACAAAATTATGGGATTTCGGAAGAGAGATGGGAATTCCTCTGATAATTCATCTCAGTTTCTTTTATTGAAGGGAATTCCCATAAGAACAAAAATTCATCTCTTAATTTTGGATTTTATTGAAAAAGTTTGAGTAAAAAAAAAAGAAAAGAAGTAAGAACTCAAAAAAAATATGTATCTGAACCGATTCATCTCTTTTACTAGATTGCAGCTGGTACGTTTTGCATGGGTTTTCTAGGGATCAATGTTTCAGAGATCAACTCTGGTAACGCAGAACACGATTTCGTGAACAATTCCGATAATCCATTAACCCATAAAACCTTGGAAAATCTAGAAAACATCAATCAATGATTCCGGTAGTAAACAATTAAGAGAACAAACGCAAGAAAAGATTAAGAGAAAGAACACAACAACCATTAAGTGAACACAGGAAAAAGGATTACTAATTGTTGAGAGTAGAAGCACGCAATTTTATAGGAAAGGTGGGGTGAACTTCTAAGGTTTTTTCCCAGAAGCGTTTTCTGAAAATGCAGCCACTTACGTTGTTTTCAGAAAAAGGTGGGGTGAAAAGTGAAAGGGTGATGTATTTTTTCTAATATAAAGGGTAAATTTGGTAGTTTGTGTCAAATGTTGGGGTGAAGGTTTTTTCCCGTACCTGCCCTGTTTTTTCAACGAGTTAAGCAAAGCGAGTCTACTATAAAAAGCGAGTTCAAAACTTCGACTCAACCCACCAAAATTAGTGGGCTAAATGGGTTGGGCCGTTTCGTCTCCCTTATCCAAACACATCATTATAAATCACTGACATTCTAATTAAATATGTTTCCAATAGTCTAACAAAATTAAAAATAGGAAAAGAAACAAAGTTAAGAGGTGCATAAACCAAAATTTCTATTAAGAAATCAACTGAAACGAAAACTAGGAAAATCTAACCTATTAAGGGTACACACTTTTTAATCCCAAGAGAAATGACATACCATATGTTCCTACGCTGCCAATGTTAAGAGTTTCAGGTTGAAGCATGAACATATATAAGTTTAAAAATGAAAGCAACTATACATAATCTTATAAGTCGGTATTGTAAGGTTGAATTACGTCCAACAAAAAACTGCAGGATATAATTAGAGAAAATTCAAGTTCTCTTAAACCATTTTCGATTAAGTCACTGCTATCAGATTTTTTAGTCACACTAAAGATACCTAATCATGGACATGTGCGTGGCTGGGTTAAAAGTTCCGATCAAATAAAATATTGTCTAAACATAGGTTTATAAGTGGACAGTTTTTACCTTTCAAATCTGTTTTATAAAGTTAGTTACCAATTCAAAATTCAAGTCAAGAAACAAGTAAGACTTGAATACGAATAGTAATAAGTTAGGAGTCACTAATAGAAACCATCGAATTTCCTGCAGAGTTTCCAGCGGAAAATAATCCGCAACAATCCCATCGGAATATCCGCAGGAAAGTAGTAGTTTTCCTCTGCAGGTATATCTGCGGTTTTTCCTGCAGATCTTTATATAGTCCTTTCTGCAAAAAAAATTTACAGATATGTTTTTTTTATCTAAATTCAAAAATTTATAAATTTTAAGTTTCTTTCTTTTTTTAATAAATAAATTCGACACTGAACATAAACCCTATAATTTTAAACTAATGTCCATATCAAAACTTGTGTAAATGATATCTAAAACCATTAATTTTAATGCAATTAATTAATTTTTTATGTATATTCAATGTTAAAAAATATATAAATTATATTAGAACACAAATCCTCTAAAAAAAATTAGGGAAAAAATGTTTACATAAATACTGGAACACAACATGTGGAGTAGGGCGCATTAATAATATATATTTTTCAGGGGAATATCAATATTTGTTGTGTGTATAAAAAAAAAAAATTGGGCTTCTAATTAGTTAGAAGAATGGGGCTAATTTAAGCTATTTTTCATGCATGGTCTATCTAATTTCATTCTCGTTATTCTTTCTTCACAGTATTGTTTTCTGTTTCATTTCAATGTTCAAATACAACAAAGACTTATATGAAGCTCATAGGTAATGACTCCAATTTAAGGCACAAATTGTTATCCATGCCCTTCATTCTAAGTTCACCTTTCATGTTACTTTGCTAGTTCAAATTTCATTTGTGTTATGTTCTGAATGTGCTTGGTTACAAGTCTTTTCTTTTTTATTTTTACAATTTAGATTGAGAAGAATGTGAATTTAAGGAAGTAAGATTAAAAAAACTTGATCCTCTCCATCGATAGTTACCTGGCCTATTTCTTATTTTACACTGCAACTCCAAGCAAATTTAGCAGACTGGAAAGGATGGAAGAATTTTTTGTACGGCTGAAGGAAAAACTCAAGGATTTAGTTTTCTATAATGGGTGGGGGCATACTTGTATTCCAATATATGGAAGTTGTAATAAGATCTTCTGAAATGTTTATCAACTGGTTTATAATTATTTTTCTGTGATAATGGTTATTGAATTGAGACATTGTATTGTTTCCACTTTGGAAGATTTGAATTATTGATAGGTTTTCTCTTTCAATAAAAGTTGTAGCTTATAAGAAAAAAAATATTATACCTATTGCTTTGTCCCAAATTTGACTCTCAGGATAGCCTTTCATAAATTATTTTTCAAACAAATAATTAAAAAGGAATTTTAATATGCCATATGGCATTCATTAAAAGAAAACATTTTATGTTCCTAATCAATTTAATTTCCTGCAGATTTTCCTCGAAAAACTATAAGTTCCTGGGGATTTTCCTGCGGATACAGTTTTGCTGTGGAATTACCTGCGGCATTTGCTGCGGAATTACCTGCGGTATTATCACAGGAAAAACATAGCGGGCAGGGAAACTTATCCAATTCTGACCCAAGATTTCCTGCTGATATTTTTCACTTTTCCTGAGGAAATTTCAGCAGGAACGTTTCTTGCAGTTACTACAATCCTCAGGAAACAATTACCCACAAAGGTTATACTTGAGAACCTAAATCCTTGGTAAAATCCGCAGGTTATTTCGCAGGAAATTAAAGAGTTTATAGTAGTGACTTAAGGGAGTCAAATTTTAACCGAAAAGACTGCCAGTCTTTTTTGAAAAAAATACAGAATGCTGAGAAACTTTTGAAACATTATCAACACTGAAAACAAGTTTGTATTGTTGCTATTAAATGTGTTTGGTTATACAGTTGAAAACAACTATTGGTTTAGAGAGTAGTATTTCTAAGAAAACGTATTATTTAGCCAGAGTGCTTTTAAGTTATTTAATTGTAACAAATTGGTCCTCTAAGTTTTTCATACAACTTAGGTCCTTTAAGTTAATTAATTTTAACAAGTTGGTGTTTTAAGTTATTTAACTGTAACAATTGAGAGATTTCATATCTTAAAAATGTAAGTTATTCGGGGCTAAAAATTACAATTAAATATTTAAAAGGACCTAAGTGCTACGAAAAATACTTAAATGACTAACTTGTTACAGTTAAATAACTTTTCATTTATCATAAATATTTATGCTAAAACATATATGAATACATTAGTGATGATAAAATAATAACATCATAAGAGAAATCAAACTCTAATTTCTACCCCTTAATTTCTTAAGTCCCTCAACTCAATGATCCCAAGAAAAATCAAAACAGAAAGCTTTGATCATCACTTTAATGAGATTTCAACTATCAAAGTTGTATGAAATGTGTTTCCTACTCCCAAAATTTCACCCAAAAATGCTCAACTCTTGGCCATTAAGTTTCCTCAAAGTTTTTGTTTTCGTCTTACAAGATTATAACACAACAAAATGAAGTGCTTGAATATGATGCAGGATTCGAGATGGGCACTTGCTCCCTCCCAACAGTACATTGAGCACTTTGTACCCCATGTAAACGCCTCTTTACAACAAGAAAACCTTCAAAACTATTGCGATTTTCTGCCTTCCTTGCGCCTCTTTATCTGCGCCTTGCGGAATTGACCAGACATGCACCATATTTCCCAAACTTCGACCTTTTGCTTTGGGATTTGAAGGCACACACAACAATTGCAAAAATTTATGGCATTGTAACATATTTGAAATATAATTTCTGCATGTGTCTTTATATTTTGAGTGTTCTAAGATTTTTTTTTTTCTGAATAATTTGAAACATATCACTTTCCACATATGCATGTGACGAGGTGCGTAAAAAAATGTATGTGACGATACAATCAATAAAAAATCATACCGAATATGATTGCACATTTGATTGTTCACAAATTCATAGTTTTAAAACTCCATTTCAACCATATATAGCAGCTTTAGAAGTAAATAGATCATATACTCCTCCTCAAGGTCTTAGGTTCGATTCTCACCGATGCCAATTTGAGTGGCCTAGTTTAGCTTCTTCATTTCAAACTTTTTTGTGTTTTTATCTGTCCAAATAAAAGAAATAGAGATGATCATAAATGGAGAGGATCTTAACTCATTGAATAAACTCTGCGATTTCCATCTTCCATTAGAAATTATAAAATATCAATAATGTCACAAGAATTATAAAACTATTCACTAGAATGAACATCAATATGATATAACTTTTAACTGAATTGTCGAGGCCATAAACTCTACAAAAGAAATTTCTGCTAGATAAAATTGAGTCAAACTAATAAATTTCTCATTGTCAATAGGTGTTATAAATCATATTTTAAAATCAGAATAAAGGAATAGAAGAGTTTCGTAAAACAAGGGTATTCAAAAGTAAACCCTACAATTTAAAATTGGAAGAGACGTAGTGAAGGGAGTAGACTAACTTAATTTAACTATATATGATTAGAGACCTCATATTATTATTAGTGTAGTGCCATTTGGTGCACCCATAAAACTTTTCTTATTTCTCATTTAAAGCACCAATTCCCCCCTCTCACTTAGATTTGGACCCTCTAAAAAACTTGAGAGAGTTGTGTGAATAATCTCACCATTAAAGTGCATTGACCTTTACAATTTATAAAAAAATTAAGTTGGGTCAAATGCATTTTAGTATTGAATCCCACCAAAACTCAACTTAAAATGGGGTACTAAAAACTAATTGGAAATCTCGCTAAATCCACTACTAAAAAAACAAAAATTAGTGAGAGATATTTAGTGAGGGAAAAAGTGAAATCCCTCTCTAATTCCGTTACTAAATTTTGCGACCAACGAATTTGTGAGGAATTTCATTTTTTCCGTCACTAATTTCCTTCGCTAATTTTGCTTTTTCTAGTAGTGATCTCACTCTACGATAAATTTGATTAGTCAATTTTTATTTTCGAAAAAAAAAAACTATAAGATACCTTAATATAAGTGGAGTATTCGTTCTTTCAAAAAAAAAAGGTGCAGTATTCATAGTACTCACTACTAAAAAAATTAAAATTAATGAAGGAAATTTAAAGAGGGAAACATGAAATTCCTCTCTAATTTTGTCACAATATTTTGCAAGGACGAAATTGGTTAGGAATTTCACTTTTTTCGTCACTAATTCCGTTTTTTTTACGCACTACATACATTCTGACACACAATATTTTATATAGATTAAATTTTATATGACATCTACCAAATTAGTGAAGGCAATTTAAAGAATCCCTCTCTAATTCCGTCACAATATTTTGCAAGGACGAAATTGGTTAAGGATTTCACTTTTTTCGTCGCTAATTCCGTTTTTTTACTCACTACATACATTCTGACACACAATATTTTATATATTAAATTTCATGAGTTACGTAAGTTTCATATAAATTTTAGTCTATAAAAGAAAATATGTCATAAAATATGTTATAAATAGTATATTGTTAACAATATTTTTTAAAACAATTATTAAAACGCAAAAACTATAATATAATAATATTAGGTAATTCTCAGATACATTGGTGTTTGGTTGGATACATATACTCGTAGGTATAGTTTGTTTAAAATTTGAGTTTATTTTAAAATAAACTAATATAAAAATATTACATGGTTTTAAATGATTGGTTAAGGGATACATTTCTAACCAAACTTCATAAGTACTATTATGTTTCCTTAAAAAAAAAAGTACTATTATGTTCACCATTATATATTATTGAAACAATTGATCGGGATATATAATGTGTGGCACTTCCAAATTATTTTATGATTTTGTAATAGACTTTGCCATGCTTTGGCTCGTTTCTAGGCAAACTATTTGGACAGCTTCAAACATTTTTATGATAATAAAAGAATGAAAATCTAAAGCCGGCTCGAGAATTTTCGGGGAAGAAAGATCATTTCAAAAAATTGAACCCACTTTGTCCTCTATCTAAATTCCCTCCTATAAATGCATAGACACAAAAACATCTTTTGGCACCTTTTGTAGAGAAAATCATCTACATATAGCAAACATGACTTCCTCTAGTAGTAAATTCTACAACATGTTCATGTCCCTTTGCATTGCCATTCTCCTTATTTCAACATGTGGTACAAACTAATTAAACAATTTATGTTAGATTTTGGCTAACATGCACAAGAAAATTACTCTTGCATCATGCATAAGTCTATTTTCTATCATTAGGTCAATAAATCATAATATATTACATTTAACTTAATGGTGAAACTTATTATCTAATGGTGGAAACAACAATATTGTGCATGTTGCAGGACTTATCATCCTTGTGTACCATAGACTTGACCCCTATATAAATAGTCATTTATTTACGTTCTTATGAATATTCATTTATTTACGTTCTTAATTTGCTTTATAATTATTTTTTTCATTTTATGTGTAGAGGGTGAAGCAAAAATTTGTCAAAAGCGAAGTAAAACATGGTCTGGACCTTGTTTCAACACAGGAAACTGCAAAAGACATTGCATCAATGTGGAGCATGCTACTTTCGGTGCTTGTCATCTTCATGGCTTTGGTTTTGCTTGCTACTGCTACAAAAAATGTGTTCCAAACCGTATATTGTTAACATTACAACTCTTATATTTTAACACCCTTAAATTTAATACAAATATTCAACTCTTTATTTTGTCTATCTCTTTTTCTATCACATCAAGAACATATCACATTATTCTCTCTCTATTTATCTCAAGGTATAATATTGGTTTAGGTGTTTACCAACCTTTTCCTTTTTCCTTAACATTATTCTTTAAAACAGTTATTAAAATTATTCATACAACTAGCTTGCTACACCATCTTGATTTTTCTCTATCTTGCCCTTCTCTTATTTTAATATGTGGTACAAACTAATCAAACAAACTATATTTATAATTGTTCAATCCTTATTTATGTTCTAAATTTGCTTCTTTTTCTCTTTTATATGTAGCGGGGAAACCAAAAATTTGTGACTGGGAAAGTAAAACATGGTCAGGGCTTTGTATTATCACGGGAAACTGTAAAAAACAGTGCATCAATGTGGAGCATGCTACATTTGGTGCTTGTCATCGTCAAGGCTTTGGTTCCGCTTGCTTTTGCTACAAAAATTGTTGAGCACTTTGTTCATGATCACAAATTTCCACCTTAATTTGATATTTCATAAAAGATAAAATAAGAGTTTAAAGGATATACAAAGTAAGTATAAACCAGTACAGTTATGAATGGTGTTGGAATCCGGGTGATTGTTTTGTCGGAGAGTGTCTTTGCTTGTGTTTTGGTTTTGAGTTGTTTGGTTGGGGTGATGTCCTTGGTTTCCCGCAGGAGATTTGTGCCTTTCTGGTGAGGTTTGTGTTTTGGATTGTTTTGTCTTTGGGCTCTCCTTATTGTTTGTTGTTTTGTGGTTTTAGTCTCTTTCACGGGCAGTTGTAAACCTGTACACGTATATGAAAATCTACTATTTTGTCTACCATTTCATTTTTATAGGTATGATTTGAAATCAAATGTATGATGTGACAGATTATTAGTAAATTTTTGTTAGATTTGTGTACACTTACATATGTATGCTCTTTCAACTCATAAAATAAAGGGTGGAAATAGAAAATATTATAGTTTTTTTATGTATGTTACGATATGCATTATTATATAATGCATATATACTTGTATGTTATTTATGTTTGCCTTTAAATTTATTTGGTAAAAAACAAAGCTTGCCTTCAATTTCAATATCACCTTAAAAAAAATTCAAAATCAATATTTTATTTTAAAGCAATGATTGAATTGAAAAGACATCGTTATAAATTATTGACATTTCAACTATATTGGTGCTTAATAATCTTATAATCATGATTATCAATCCACAAAAGTATTATTAAAAATAGAAAAAATATAAGAACAACAACTAATAACATAAAATTAAAAAAAGAAGGCAATTACAAATAGTGGAACATGATCGTTTGTTTACGCAATTCGATCAATTGGGCCTATCTCCTTACGACTATTGAACAACAATTATAATTTTGTATATTACTTTAGCGATCTAGGGTTAGAGTGTTATGAGTGGTATATATAGTACTACAATTTAGATTATAACATTACCCATACATTGTACCACGGCAGACTATCGCCCATGCACGCCCTAGTCAACCCCACAACATACAGTTAGGCCTAACACACGTTTGGAATCAAACTCAAGGGTAGATGTGGATTGAGCTTCATACATAAAGTTGTGTTAACTCACTTAATTGAACCATATTAAAAAAAAGGGTAAGATGTGCATAAACCAAACCTAAGATCAATTGAAATGAAAACTAAGAAAACCTGGCCTATTATAGATAAACACCTTTGTAGAGGAACGACATACCAACAATAAATTCCTAAAATTTTCCTTCACCGTATATAAGACATAATAAAAGAGATACACTTGTCCCTCTGATCATAGCTCAATTCATAAGGACATTGCATGTAATATGCGAAGGTCGGAATTCAAATCCTGAATCTTTCACTTATTCACCTAATGGTGATTGGAAAACTTGGATGGTTTCACATGATAATTCTGAAGTGGCGATAGATGATTTTCGTGGAGTGAGAAAGGCTATTGATGTGAATTTTAAAGGTGATAGTGTTAATATGTTTAATGTTTTATCAAGGGTAGAATTTCGAGGTGGTTAGGGTGGGGGGATGGGTTGATGGAGGTAAAAGTATAGTTGAGGGAGAGAAAGAGGGTGAGAGAGGATTAGCAGACGATGATTAGGTTGTTCTGGTTTGGTTGTTGTAAGGGAGTAGGTGTCATTATAAAGCTAATAACTTTTAATGTTAAAGGGCTAGGAAGGTGGGAGAAAATAAATTATCTTTAGAGGTTGTTTAAGGAGAGATGTCTGCGATGTTGTGTATTAAGGAGACAAAGTTAGAGTTTGAGGATGATTTTGTGTGTCAATCTCTTTGGGGCTATTTACAGTTTTGATTTTATTATCGCCCTTCAATAAAGGTTTCAAGAGGCATTTTAACATTGTGGGATGTTAATGAAGTGGAGGTTTGGGTTATTAGAAATTTTGACAATGCTTTGATTATTCAAGGTTGTTTTCTAGGAGCGACAATGTGTTTTCTATTTCAAATGTGTATGCTCCATTTGATATTCATGGTAGACAAATGTTGAGGACAAGGTTGAGTGGCCTGATTAATAATAATAGGGATGTTGTGTGGCGTGCGAACGATGACTTTAACGTTATTTAGTCAGCCAATGAAAGACGAAGCAGGGTGTCAAGTAGTCGGAAGGAAGATTTATTCCACTTTAACTAGTTTATTGATGAAAATATTTTATTTGATCTTCCTTTGAGTGGGAGAAGTTTTACTTGGTATCGCGGAGATCGCCTATATATAAGTCAGTTGGAAAGGTTCATGTTATCTGAAGAATGGTGTTTTATATGGCTGAACTGTATTCAAATGGAACTAGCTAGAGGTATATTTGATCATTTCCCAGTTATGTAGAGTATTTTTTAGGAAAATTGGGGAACACATTCCAACGAATTGATGAAGGATCGATGACATGCATTTCAAATTGAGGGCTACGGATGTTATATGTTGAAAGAAAACAAACCAACATGTATGTGTAGTTCTCCACCATACACTCATTTAATAACTCTACTACAAAATACCCCCTTTAATAGCATTCATTTTAGCGTTTAATAGCACTTTTGAAGCGCTAAGAAAGCCCCCGCTATTATAGGTCAGAACCCTAGCTTATCTTTCGAATAGGTTTTACATATGTAATCTTCAAAGTACTTCATATTTAAAAGTAGAAAAAATTGAGTTAGAAAATGAATGCCTATATATATATATGATTACAATTTAAAAGTATGTTTAAAATCAGATACGTACATTTTCGGGGATCATATCTTGATTTTCCAATATTATCTCTTTCATAAATCGCATGACAAAATAGCCACAGTCAATGCCATTAGTTTGCTTAGGACACTAAAAAAAAAATACATAATTAAAATTTATTCCACATAATGAATTAAAAATACCATTGATTACGTTGTCAAAAAAATACCATTGATTAGAAAATACCTTTATTTCTATCCATTGGATTTTACTTGACTTCGATTTTGACTTGGGATTAATGACACAGCAAATACACAAGGCGCTACCAAAATTAAATCAACTTCAAATGAGTAATAGCATTCAATAATCAAACTTATGTCAATTATAAATCAAAAGAATCAATACTCACTTCATGAACTTGGTTTTTACATCTTCATAGTCTTGACGTCCCCCCGGCAATGAATCCACATAATATATCATCTCGGCTCCGGGATTGATGACAAGAAACACCCAATGATTTAGCCTGCACCCATCATAAAAACTAGACACACCACAGAAAGCACCTACTGCCCTGGTCATCTAAAGAAACAACGCTCAACAGCTGCTACAAGCACATAACAACAGCATAGCTTTATTCTACCAGTTTTGAGTTTCAGTTTTGGGGTTTCGAATCTATCTCTTCTTTGCTCAATTAGGGATTGTTTTAGTGCTTTTCTGTTGTGATTTGGTGTTTTTTTTTGTGAATTATGGTATGTCCTTGGCCATTCATGGCATCTTTGGACTCCACGGTGGTTCCGAGGAAACTACCGGACGTCGGAAAATCTTTTGCCCAGGCTTTGTCAGATTCAAATGATCCTCAACTCACTCAGCTACCTCTGAAGATTGTGATGGGGAAGTCCGTTCGGGTAAAAATTACACAAACTGAATATGAAGCAGGGCTTACAGATTGTAGCAGCAATTGATGACACTAGGTCATACATACTTTTATTTTGGTTTTTATGTACTTTTGAGCTGGGTTCAGGTGATTTTGCATGAGATAGAAGCTTCAAATGACACATTTGATGTTGGCAAATAAAGAAGAAATCGTGCTCCGATTTACAGCAAATTTGAGACATTTTGTCTCGTAAAAAATCGTGCTCCGATGGAACCAAATCGGGCTACGATTTGGCAGATCAGCTGGGATATGAGTTTAATGAAGCAATCGTGCTCTGATTTACAGCATCGGAGTACGATTTTAGCGTATCTGAGAATTTTCCTATAAAGGGGAAGTTGTTTTCTGAAGGAAGGGTCGAAATTTTGGAGAAAGAAACTGACTTTTAGAGCTGGAGATCTGGAGAGAAGGTGGAGACCAACAAAACTCATATCTGGTTACCAATTTCATGTAATGAATCCTTCTTTCATATTAGTTATTTGTGCTTTAGCCATGAGTAACTAGATCCTTTGTGATTAGGTCAAGAGATGATTTTGTTCTAGCTCATGTTTATGTAACCTATAACTCTTAATATTTATGAATGCCATTCTAGTTTATTCAGTATAAGTCGTTCTTAATGCTTTTATGATTCTGACCCAATATAATCGATTCTAGAACTTAGATGACTGCTGACACCAGCGTTTAACACTGACATATTTATACTGTTCAACTTAACGGACAATCTAGGGATGGAACGTTGTTAGGTTGTGACTTTTAAATTAACGTGTTTAAATCTTGAATGAATATAGGTTCACCTGAGGAATTAGGGAATTATAATCAGGAAAGAGGGCTTAGGATTAAGGGATTGACCTAAGCTATTTTGTTAATTTGTCGTTAACTTTATAGCGTTCGTAAACTTAAGAAACAGGTTGCTAATGAGTGATGAACAGATGAATTGATTGACCTAGTCATTTCTCCATATTATTTCTTGAACCAATTTTTCCTTAACCATTTAATTTACACTTGCAATCTAAAACAATTGCCTCAATGCACCCCCCCATTTTACAACATCCTTAATAATAATGACATTCCCGAGTAGAAGTTGAAACAGTCCCTGTGGATACGAATCTTATAAATTTTATTACTTCGATATAAGTTAGTACACTTGCTAATTCTGTATCAGCAATCTTCATGGTTGGTTGATGTTACACAAGGGTGATTCACCTCTAACAACTCTGGCACTGAAGACGAAGCTCGACAACTTGTGGCTACACATTCATTACTAGGACATAACGCCTCTGGGAAGGGGTTTTTTTGAGTTTCATTTCAGCTCAGTGGAGGAAATGCGCAGGGTATGGGCTATGGGGGTTGTAAATTTGAAACCAGGTTTGCTGCGGTTTTATTGCTGGACAAGTGAATTCTTTATTCAGGCACAGACTTAGACACATGCTCAGATTTGGGTGAGGCTTATGCATCAGCTGCCTCAGGAGTATTAGCGCAAGAAGACTCTCTCTGAAATTGCATCCGGACTAGGCACGCCATTGATAATTGATGAGGCAACCTTGAACAGGCGCTTTGGCCTCTATGCTAGAGTTTTGGTTGACGTTGACCTATCCGAACAATTCTTTGAAGCTGTCATTGTGGAAAGGGAGGCACACGCGCTATCTGTTACCGTCCAATATGAAAAACAGCCATCGTTTTGCACCCACTGTACGATGTTGGGCCATGATATTCACAGTTGTTTGAAATCGAGCTTTTTGCATCAGAAGGAGGGATTTAATAGTACTCATAATCAGGCACAAACTGCTCCTCAACACAATAGGAAACCACATACGGCTAATTTGAATGGTAAGCACTCTAAATTGTCTCAGAATATTATTCAGCACAACAGGGATCTGTCCAATTTGAATAGTAAACATTCTGATCTGTCTCAAGATATTCATCATCACAACGGGAACTAGGCTAAACTGATTGGCAAGCAGCCTGTTCTGGCTAGGGATACTTCTAAGAACACACGGCCTATCATTAAACATGTTATGTCACAAGGAGTTTTTTCTAAACACAAAGAAGTCTGTATTTCTGCTAATGTTAATGGCCCTGCTGATACGTTGGAAAGAAACACCGGTTGGGTTTTTTTGGACAATTCTGAACAGGAGGGGCTCAATAAGGAAGGAGACAATGTGGATGTGCCTGAGATTGCAACAATCCAGAAGAGAGGTGACCCTTCAACATTATCTCTTCACAATTCTTTCGATATTCTACAAGAAGATAGTGAACTTCCTTCCGGGGAGGCAAAGTTAGCTGACAAAGAACGTAATCATATTTCCAATGCTACTTTGTTGGAAAGTACGGAAATATTGTTGAAAAGGTCTCTAAAGAGATAATTTGTTTGGACCAAGATGCTAATCCTAAGGTTTCTGATAATATGGCTAATGATACCTATGAACCTGCATTCTTAAACACAAACAACACTATAATGGAT
>Ga0315914_1007763_pt1 | contig 14708 bp, 7 predicted proteins | sample MpolenodulesMG_FD_203920 | JGI IMG/M metagenome (GOLD analysis project Ga0315914, IMG submission 203920) | Medicago polymorpha root nodule microbial communities from Los Angeles, California, United States - elongated nodules | ecosystem: Host-associated > Plants > Roots > Nodule | place: USA... | reverse complement strand
CTAAATTAATATTTATTCGGATTTATTCATTAAATACAAAATCAGAAAATAAAAGCAAATATAAATAAAAAGAAATGAACAAAATTAATACATATAACAACATCTCATTTTATTAATAGAATTCATATAATAATTGATACATTTATTCGAATTCACTAAATCTACTTATTTTCTTTTTACCCTCGTGGGGTAAAAAGTTCTTTTAACGTTCTTTTTACCTTCTTGGGGTACATAATGATCAGTCTTGGGTAAATAGTGAGCAACATTTTTGGGGGAAATACATCATCAACCCTTGGGTTAAATCTAAATCAGGTTATTTTTATACCCCAAGAAGATTCTTTTTACGCACGGTAAAAAAAAATTGGGGTAAAAAGAAGCAAATTTAATTTTATCCCAAGGGTTGATCACTTCCCCAAGTTTGCTACTCACCATTTACCGCAAGTGACTAGAGACTATTGAAAAAAAAGAGAGAAATAGAGGGAGAGAGTGAGGAGGGAGTGAAAGTGATATGGTGTGAGGAAATAGGGAAGTATGGAGGGGTATTTATAGGTGGGAATGGTAGTATAGGTTATAATAACCATAAATGTGGTCAAAAAAACATGTAGATTGAATGTTCAAAAACTGACCAAAGTCCAAAAAACGTGAGTTAACTCGCGCCCAGGCCAATGGTGTGTGACTTAAGTCACGCAACGTGACTTAACTAATGCAAGGGTATAACTGGAAATAATGTTGGGGGCGAGCAAAATGTGATGGGAGAAGAGCAAGAATCCATATAAAAATGGTCGGGTCGGGTTGGTCCATTGGACCTCGGATCGGCTCATTATCAATACTTCCATTGTTTTTTTTTAAAAAACACTACTCCCCCGGCCCAAATTGTATGACGTGTTGGGCATTTCACACATATTAAGAAATGCAATTAATATTGTGTGGAAAAGAGATATTGTGAGTTGTTTTACAAAATTGTCCTTAATAAATAATATGGGAATAAATGAAAGAATTGAAAGAATAGAGTAATAAATAGTTGAGATTATAGTAGGAAAAATAACATTAATGTTACATTGGTATTGTAAAGCGACATATAATTTGGGACAAATTGTTTTCCCTAAGCGACATACAATTTGGGACGGAGGGAGTATATTTTTTGAAAAAATTATCAACTAATTTAAAATTTATCAATAAAAAAACATTTAAATAAGTAAACTTAATAAAAATGAGTGAATTTAGCTCAAAGTTTTAAAATTCTAAAGTTTATAATTATTAATTTGATTCAATTGAAGAAATAATCTAAAGTTTAATTAATATTTAAAGTTGATGTAAAATTTATATACACTTCTATGTATATCCAATTATATTTTAGTAAAAAGATTGTTGTCCATCTTAAGTTTTAAGAATCAAATTAAAGTGGAATCTACGAGACCTTATGATTTAATGCTCAAGTACTTTATACCATCCTTCAAAAAAATCACAATCGAACCCTTCAAATAAGTAGTCTATTGGTTCTACTAGTTTTTTGTATTAGTGCATTATCATTCTATACGAATCTAATATGATGCAACATCAAAATTATCAAGAGCATAAACACCATCCTTCTTAAGCGATCTTTTTTAAAATGTGAGATATAATATCTTGGACATTCCGTAAAAATTAAAAACAATCCTTGTTGTATATAAGAATTGTCTCCAAGAAAAACAATAGTTTTTCGCCGTTCATATGCCTAAAAAATCACAGATGTACAACTATGATAAATATGTTTCAATTCTTCTTCAAAGGATTGATATCAAAAACAATATAATATATAATAGTCATGTATAACATTATCAAGAGCTTTGTGTTAGACTGAAAACTTAAGTTGAAAAATATATGAAGAATCAATTGCAAGGAAGAACAACCCCTTCTTCATAAGTATAAGAACTTCTGAAGCACTTTCATTCCAATGATAAGGAACTCTATGATTCAAAATATTTGTATATCTATCTTTGTGGATAAGGGCAACAACATTTCCTATATGATTGTCTTTCAATAGATAATCATGCGTTTTTGAGAAAGAAAATACAATCTTCATATTTAAATTTGAGGAACAAGACACAATTTGGAGAGTTAAATGTGATACATACATTGAAATGTTACTTTGCAATTATTGTTATAGTGGGATACTAATGAGTCTTCATCTAGATGGTAAAAGTTTAACCTTGCAACATTAAAACATTAAAGAACAAAATTCGTCATAAACAATTATAAAACAAATGTTAGTGTCATTTTAATTTATACTAATTTCCCTTTTCTATATTTTTCTTTAAATTGTCAGAGTGGATTAAAACGGTGATGTTGCAGATTGAAAAAATAAAATAAAATACTATACAATAATATTATTGGAGAAACTCAATTGTTGGATTGAAATTTAGTTGACCTTAAATCAATGTCTTAAGAATCAAAGTAGGTTGTTGTTGATATAAGCTTAGCAGATTGGCAATGATTCTTTGGTGCTTGTGGCATCCGCGAAATGATAAAGTACAGTGAAGACGTTGATTTGACAATGATTCTTTGGTGCTCGTGGCGTCGGCAAAATGATAAAATATGGGACAGAGATATGAAACCAATTAATGTCGCAATTCATATGGTGTGCGACACTCTTTTCCAATGGAAGACAGCAAGAAATGTGAATTATGTGCAGGTCCAGCAACAACAAATTAATATTATGCAGTGGAAGCCACCAGAGACGAATTATGTTAAGTGCAATGTTGATGCAGCACTATTTGCGAAGCAACAAAGCTTTAGAATTGGAACGTGTATCCGGAATCACCGAGGTCAATTCATCAAAGCGGCAACAACATGGCATGACGGAAATCCACCACCGCAGGAAGCAGAGACAATCAGTTTACATGATGCTATTCTTTGGCTTCGACAATTGGGAATATCAAATGTGCACTTTGAGCTAGATTGTAAGCTTTGGTAATATAATATCTATATGTAATTCTCTACTATCCCAACCTCCAAACTTTAAGATAAGTTTTGTTAGAAGGCAAGTAAATTTTGTCGTTCATAGCTTATCAAAGGTGTCACGGATGCATGCTCGTCACCAGATGTTTGATTTAATTTCATCTTGTATTGACTCTATTGTGAGAAATGAAAAATATGAGTATTTGTTTGTAAAAAAAAAAAAGAATCAAAGCATACTAGAATCAATGAGACCTTATGAGTTAATGTTAAGCTACTTTATACGATTTGAATCGAAAAAACCATGGACTAACGTTTTCAAATAAACAATTTATTTGTTTTATTTATTTTTTGAGTGTTAAATTCCTACCGGGAAGGAGTTTGATTAGTTTAGAGTTCGAGTTAAATCTGATAAAAAATTATTCCATCGATAAATTTGTTGGTTCTACTTACTTCCTCTGTCACATTTTTAAATGATACAGTTGACTCTGTCATGTATTCCAATTCATAATTTTGAACTTAAATATTTTTAATAATCTATTAGAAAAATTATGAAAATTGATATTTTGAAAATATTCTTCAAAACAAATCCAACAACATCTTATATATTATATTTTGTCTTTATATATTAATAGAAAAATAAAGTTGAAGCATGCATGTTATGTGAGCACTACACATTTTTAACTTAGGTCATATAAAGTTGGATGGAGGGAGTAAATTATATTTTAAGGCTATCAAAACCGATGTAGTTGTACGGTCGATATGCTTGGGAAAAAAAACCATTCAATCAAAATTAAAATGTTCATATTTAAATATGAGAATATTATATCAAAAAAAAAAATTGAGATATAAACGGTTCGATCTTTATAAGACGATTTTAGAATGCTAACTATAACTCATTCTATACGGTGATGATCATATCTAAAAAAATGCTATCAAATGTCCTAAGTGCATTGTTTAAGCATATAAAAGTAGCAACTTTTGTATTAAAAATGGCACGATTATGACTTCAAATTGAAGAAAGAGATGAATATAAGAAATTATAGGTGATAAATCATATTGAGTAACACCATCGTTAATTATGTAAGTTTTCAAATTGAAGAAACAGAGAAGATTATAAATGGAGAGTTGTTTTTAAAATAAGACGGTGAAACGTTATCACCATTCCAATATTACTTAACTTAATTTATTAAATTTAAACCAGAATCCCTACGCACACGTTTGATATGGATACGTGTAACTCAACGATTATCCAAAAAAACAATACATAAATAGCTAAGCTATATCCGATACCATTCAAAAAAATTACTAACCTTATTTCCTTTGCAACGAAGCAAGTGACTGATTGGATAATGGGCGGCGGAGGAACGATGAGGACGGCAGCCAAGCTCGCCGGCATCGGCGTCGCTAGGTCAGGCTTCAGGGGAACGACTGTTTCGTATCCTGCGGATAAGCAGTGGTCTCGGAACCGCGCCTCATCGCCGACGAGGGTTTTATCTCAGGGGACCATAACCGCGGACGTGAAGCCGCTACACACCTCGGTTTCGGAGGATTTGAATGATTGGGAGTTTGCTGATGAAGGTGATTTGTTTATGTCGAGTGGAGAGCCTACGCCGAGAATGGTTTTTGGGGAGGTTCCCACGTTGAAGGAGGCGGAGGAAGCCACGGCTGAATTGAAGGACGCGATTGATCAGTAAATTGTTTAATTTCCTGCTATTCATGTTAGTTTTTGTGTGAGAGAATTGAGAAAGTGAAGAAAAAGAGAGATTAATGATTAATCAGATGTGAGAGTGTGTTATGGAAAAAGATTGAGAGAAAGGTAGAGCGTGGTTCCGTCGTTAAAATTTGAGAAAATTTAATACTAGAGTGCAACTATACGTGTGTCGTGTTGGTGTCGGACACCATATAGGCCTTTAATTTGAATTGTTGGTGTTACATAGTTTCAGAGTCCGTTGGACGGGATACATACACTCTTCTTCACTGGTTTTGTAAGGTTGAGTTTGTCTTAGTCCATTGGATGGTTAATTTCTCAGTAAATTTGGATATTGTTTGTTCTGTTCTACTTCAATCTGAGTATTTTGTTTTGTTTGTGATGAATTTATTGCCTGATTAGTATTATCTTTATTTCTCTCTTCAGAATTTACCTTTCACCTGCTAATTCTCAAATTGAGAACTCATCTCCTGGTAGTGAAGTCTCGGTTCTGTCTCCTTCTTCCAAGGATTGTCTTGTTGAGGCTATTTCAAATCCTTCAGTGCCTAAGCATGCCATTCACGCTTTTCAGTTGCTTAGCTCAAGTGTTGAGGCCCAGGTAATATACCTCATTTCATATCTAGATTAGAGCTGCTCAACATCAATAGCATTAACAATCTTGTTAGTTATGTGTAATAATATATCTGAATATATTTATGCTTGGGATTGTTTATTGATTTGATATTATTCAATTGTTTTTGATCTAAACCAGACTGTTGTGCAATCCATTGCTTGTGACCCAAATATATGGAATGCTGTCATGCAAAATCCTGCAGTCACTAGTTTCTTCGAATCACAGCTTGCAGGTAACCATTATTCAACCAGTCTCTTATTTTCCATGTCCTTTGTGTCCACTTTTTTGCTTGTTTTATCTTTTATGCTGGATTTTCATGCAAATTGGGTTGCAATGGTTGATTTTGCAGTGGCAGATTCAACAAATGGTGCTGCTTTTGCTGGTTCTGGATTTGTAGAAACTCCTGAAGAAGAGGAAAAGCCTGAGTCTCAGTCAGGAAATGTTTTTGATTTTATGGCTATTCTGCAGAATTTGAAGCTGTCGGTTACTGAAATGGTAAGTAGAATGTCCAATTTCTTTCAGAACATATTCCCAACAGTTGAGAAAGACAAATCTTCAGCTGATGCTGATGGAGGCAGTTTCATGGATTATAAAAATGTGATGGGAACTAGTTTCATGGGATTGGCAGTTATGGTGATAATGGTTGTACTGATGAAGAGAGCCTAAACACTCACTAGGCAAAACTATAATCCGTCGACCTTTCTTGTCGTTTTTAGTGCTTGTGTAGTATGTGAGTACATTTGAAGCAACAACTTTTTAATGTGTAGCTAGTAGCTACTTCTTTGTGTATTTCTCTTGACATTTGAAGCAGCTATACTATTTTCTTTTTTGAGTAGAAGAGGAGTCTTCATGCACAGGTTGGTGTTAAAAATTTGACGAGACTTTTATAATCTAATTCTTCTTATTGCTTAACTATTCCCAATATTATATGGTTTTTTCACTTTTTCTTGAACACATGGCCTTGGGAAAGTGTGGATTGGAAAAGTTATACTTCACCCGTTGATGCAAGGACCAATGTGTTCGTCATGGACCAATCTGAACATTTTATCTTTGATTGTATGTCTTTTGGTCCCTCTATTTGCTCTTTATCCTGAAAAACCACATTTAAGAGTTATAGTTTGTGCATTTGTCGGGTGTCAAAAGAGCAACCATCTTTTATCTTGACATTGTACTAGTAGATATGGATAAGGAATGGTGCTGAATGGGGGAGGTACTAGAGTCTAGTAGAGTACAACGTAGAGCTTAAGCTTCATTTGAATATGTTTTATAGAAGCTTCCTCCATGCTGGGAAGTTTTGGCTTTATTTGTGCATTATCCCTGCAAGGTAAGCCTAGATATTAAAAATAATATTATGGCTGAGATTCAAGGTGTTAAAACTGTCATTAACTACATTAAATGGGTTCTGTAGAAAAGAAACTACAGGGTAATTTTTTTTTTTTATATATCTAAATTGAGTAAATTTTGGTGTTCGGGAAAAAAATATATTTGGTTTCCATCTCTTGTAAATATAGAAGTACTGTACTTTTAGACTTGGTTCTTGTCGTCAGGTGAAGTATGTTAACTACACATGTGTCTTACGAAAGTTCATGTACTTTTAGTTTTGGTTCTTGTCGTGCGGTAAAGTCTATTAACTACATGTGTGTATTATTATGAAAGTTCATATGTGATGACATGTAGCTCTGTTTGGCAAGTCAATTTTCGACCTTATAGTTAACTCTTCATAGTTTTTTTTTTTTTTTTTTTAGGAATTTGTAGTTACTACTATTTTACTTTCTGAAATTTTTTTTATCTTTTATAAATTACTTTAAGTAACTATTGAACTTATTGTCTATCGTTTTTTATCTCAATTTTAATATAATTATCTTAATTGAAAATAATATATATTTGTTTCAGTTAGTTCAATCATTAATTTTACAGTATACTACAAATTGAATTAACCTAGGAATGTGATACCAGGTTAGCGTGTAACCACCAAAAAAGTGTTTCCTAAATATGAAAATGAATTTTGAAGAGTGGTACTATCACACTCTATTTTTTTTTCTTTCAATACACACTCTTATATTGTTTGAAATTTAAATGAATTTTGTTAAATCATGTAGGTTCTATATATTTAGTGGAACTCGTATGAATTTTAACTCAATAAAAGAATGATTAGACTATGTTGGTAGCGGAATTTTTGTTTAAATATCATGAAATTGATATTAGAGACTAAAAAGAGTAATTGTAGTTTTATAGAAATTAAACTCAAAAACACTAAAAACAGTAATTGTTTATAGGGATTAAACTCAAAAATATATGTTACACATTGAGGTGTGAGGATGCTTCAAAAATAAAATAAAATTGAGGTGTGAGGTTGTAAATGTATTGTGACTTGATAGCTTCTACTTATACCTTTTGGTAGGACTCGAGTCGTTAGAGGAGATTGGTATTGCCAAATACACACTAAATCTCTAAATCACACAAGCAACTTGGAGGGTGAAACCGTGAAAGTATAACAAGTATGACATATAGATCAAATTTAATACTTCATTTTTTTCTCCATCTCTATCTTTCTATCACATCACACTTTCTATTTCTTTCTGTTCCAAAATCTCTATGAGGTGTTTGGCATTGCACCAAACATTTTCCAAGTAACTTGGAGGGTAAATGTTATTGGAGGAATAGATAGTTTCTTTGTCGGTAGATAGCACAAACAGAGAAGTTCCTCTATAGATATCATAGTAAACTAAAATAAATGCAATAGTATATACAAATTATTTGTCTGGTAACCTTGAGACAACTCAAATAACAAAGACCAAATCCTTACATACTACTGCAACATTAAAAATTATTTTCACAAACTCATTAGGAAGTTTTTTGTTACGTATTTTTTTGAGGAGAATAGTTAAGTTTTTAAAAAATATATCTAATTCCATAAAATTTAAATACCCTCCCTTAAAGCTACTAACTATCAAGGGAGAATAATCAAGCATTTAAATACGTTACTGAACATCCCATACAACTAGATGTGGGACTTGGAAACCCATAATACCCAATGAAAGTGCCTCCAGGGCAATGTTAAGTTGACATATTAGCACATGCTTTCCAGGCACAGGCCTCTGTAGACCAGGAGCAACAAAATGCAAACTGCAGCATTTAAAAGTGTCATCAGACAAGAACGAGCACACCCTTTGAAGATGGAAAATATTAAGTGAGACAGCAGAATGTAAACAAATTGTATGGCAGTTTTGCTTATTGAAGAAATAAAAGGCAGTCAGCAAGAATATAATTGATTGGCATGCCACTAAATCACAGGTTTATTTTATTTGCATTAGGCTAAAAATAGTAGAACAAGGACTTTTCAAGAACAAAACTAGATAGCAAATTAATCAAAATATTAATGGCAATCAGAGAAAAACATACGAATTTCTAACAAAAATATATGGATCAAAGGATGATGTAAAAAACAAGACAGTTAATTGGAGAAACCATTCTAAAAATGTCAAGTACATTTCTGGCACATCATATCCATCTCTTTCTGTATTAATACATGAATGATTTATAAATAACTCAAGAATGCATCATTCACCTGGCAACTACAAATATCAAAAGGAACATCATCAGCTAGAATTTTGTGATCCAAGTAAACCTGAAATTGTCAGTGATGTTAACAATCGACTCCCATTTTCAACATCAAAACAGAATACATAAATTGGTATCCAATCAGAAGGTGCCAAGATAACTCTCTAAAGGAATTTTAAATTATAAATTCTCAATTTAGTTGATCAACAAACAAGTGTTCTATCAGGTTCTTATCCACCTACATAAACCATTCTAATCAACTAATGCCAACAACCAGACATTATTTTATGATCTAAAAAATGAAATAACCTATTAACTAACTAAACGTAAAAGATTAACTAAGCTGAAAGTAGTTGTGCCAAAGTTCTGGTTTTGAAGTTTTCTATGCCAACGGGTATGGAAATATAGTTAGCTAACAAAGCTTGTGCGTAAGAAAAAATCAGCAGGAAGAAAAGAAAGGGAAGAAGTCATTGAGGAGGAGACGTAAGTTATAATATCAAAATCTTCTGCTGTGACTCAAGTAAGCTAATGTATTTATAGTCAGTTTGAATAGAGTGACTTCGAAGGGAATAAATATCAACGGAAGCGAAAAATGTTGCGACCCTAACATTCCATCTATTTTAAAATTTTCATAATATCTTTCCATTTTCATTCCCTTGTCAACAAGCCACTCAGGCCTTAGAAAGCTCAATGCAACATAACCTATTCTCACCTTTATATCATATCCCTGAGTAGTAATGACTTTCACATATTTAATAATTTGTCGTTCATGATACATACAGTTTACTTTGTTGGTTTTCTGGCCTATTTAGAGATAGACCTAAGACCACTCTGTACAAAACGATAGACTAAAGACCTATTTAAAAGTCTTAATATCAAATACACATTTAAACTAATAGGTCAGTCTTTCAAAAAGGTCAAGCAAGTTCTTAAAAAACATATGACAGAGTTAGGTTTCACCCTTGAATTTTTAGAACAAGGCAGACTTATTAAAGTCAAGTCTGGAAAACCTGGTGAATGAATCGTGCTGCTTCTGTCGTAGTCCACAAACCTATCCTTTGTCTCTTTGAATGCCCCCTCATTTTCCTTCTTGCATGCGATGATGGCTTTTTGCAACCGAGTTGACTCAATGTCACTGTCGAGTCGGATGCAGTGAGGGGATGCATTGACCATAGAGACAGAAGTGGGCAGTGGAGTGTACAGCTGCGTGGGGGAGGGAATGGGGAAACAGGGTGGAAGGGGTGGGGACAAGGGATGGAGTGAGGTGTGGGTGCAGGGGGTGGGGGAGGAGGAAGGATATATTGGCAATACTCTATGTGTTATTGGTATAGATTGCTTCTGGTAGACCAACAGCCATGCATGTGTTTCCACAACAACAATCTACACCCCTTATGTGGAGTTACAGGTCAAGGTCTCTTCTATTTGTTACCTAAAAATAAAATAATAGTAATGAAGATAAAATATTTTACGTGAAATAGTGTGTTTTTTTTTTCTTAATTTCTTTTTCACATTGGTAGTACATCAGTGTTCTCTTACAAATCTAAATTTAAAAAATGAGAAGTAAAAAAAAAAAACTTCCTATGGTCATGAGGATAATGCCTTCAAACCTAAAAGAGCTAACCACCGGTTGCAATTTCCTCAAATAATGCCTATCCACCTTTTAAAAGTCAGGGCTGCTTCCCTTTTGTTTAGTTGTGATTCTGTCTGAAATTTCGGAGCCTTGCCTTTGTAAAGTGTTTTGTGATATTTCAAGAATAGCATTCTGTATTTGTACTTGTCAATAAACATTTTTCCTTTTTCCATTGTTGCCACAACTTCATTGGCACGGATGAAGAATCCACCCCTCACAAATGTATACAAGACAGAATCCAGAAGTTCCTGATCAAACTTTATGGAGGACGAAGAAGCAAGTGATTTCATCTCACCCCACAGCTCTGTTACCTCCAGATATTTTCCCCCAATGGCAGCATACCCAGTGACCATAGAATGGAATGTTTGTGCATTAGGTGTGTGACCTAAGCTTCTCATCTTCTTTAGAGCCTTTTCTGCATCTTGCATTAGTCTCTTCTTACTAAAAAAGTGGATTACATTATTCCAGTCATGAACTCCACAATCCACTTTCTGTCCGTCCTTGATTTCCTGCACCAGCTTTGTCATGAGTGCAGCTTCATCTGTATCTGAAACACTTTTAGCCAGCGTGCCAGAATATTGTTGACTAACTTTGGGAATCCTAGCTTCCTTCATCTCTTTAAAAAGTTGAAGTGCTCCCTGGGTGTCTTCCTGGAGCACCCTGGATTGGATCATTGCCTCATAAGAGTTTGAGTCAAGCTGGATACCAGCCTTCCTAGCATCTCTCAGAAGTGATGCGACATCTGCAGCCCTATTTGCTACACAATAGGCTTTCAAAAGAGAAGCATATACAGATGAACCAGTTCTAACTCCAGCTAGACGCATCTCATCAAGGAGATCATGTGCTTGGTCCAACCATCCAAGTGATATGCATGAATTAATAACATGAACCAACGCTGAATTGTCATTGGAAAATGGGGAGTCTTCTCTTTCTGCCTTGAGAAGAAACACTGCCAATTCCTTGGTCTTACCGGCCTCTAAAAAAGCTTTAACTAATTTCACATAAATTGTTTCAGTTGGTTGCAGTATACCATGTACTGTTGTAATCAAATCAACCTGCATCTGCAACTTAGCAAATAAAGAACTGAGAACAGCTTTTGACTCCGCTTCAAGTTTTAAGAAGTTTCGATCTTTGGAGAATTCCTCATACGATAAGACATCAGTTTTTATTAGCTGGTCAATTTTGACACTCTCCAAATCTTTACTGTTGCTCAAATTATGCGCAGAAGCTGGTCTAGGAGAATAGTTATGATCAATTTTAGTTGTATTGATCAAGAATTTGGCAGATGCAAGAGAATTTCTTGCTTCCTTTGCTTTTCGAAGCATTTCCAAAACCATGTTGGATGCAGAATCAAGATCCCCAAATTTCAAATGGCATGTAAGCAAACAATTATAGAACTGTCGGAACTGTATGTCAGTTAGGTTTGGAGCTTCTTCTATGTGCCTTTGCAGCTTCATAAGCTCTTCTCTTCGCCCATTTCTCTCATATACACGTGCCATTGTTATCAGTAAGTTCGCATCAGCTTTGACACCAATCCGAGGCATCATATCAAGAAGCTGCTCCGCCTTCCTAGATTTCTCAAATACGAGACACCCTGCCAACGCAATATTAAAGGCATTGGTGTTTGGTTTCATGGCAATCAAAGGGCCATTGATCTTTTTACGAGGATCCACTCTGTTGTTTTGGAATAAATAACCTATTTCAAGAATCAACTCAGCAGCAAGGAAACTTCCATCTGCTGTTTGTGACATGTGTGCCAAAACTGCAGACCAAGCAGTAACAGGAGGAAAATGCTCCATATCAATCATCTTTCTTAAAATGGTTGATGCAAGAACTGGTAGTCTAACTTTTGCAAGGCCATGGCTAAGGTATATAAGAACCTCCTTCTCTAACAAGTCTTTTCTACCATCTTCACCAGCACGCTGTACCAATTCATAAGCTTTTTGTAGCCATTGCATATCAAGGCTTTCCACATAACTAGTTATAATCACGTTGAAGAGAGATTTTCTTGGAAATCCCTCCATGTGCTTATGCTGCTCAAGTAACTTCCAAGAACAATCTAATTGGTTGCCACTGATAGCATTTTGTATTTCTATAGTAACTTTGGCCGGGTCTTGAGCCTGGACAAGGATTCTTTCAGCCATACTTGACATATATAGTCCTTGAAGGAAGAATCTATTCCTAAATCCCAGTAGAAGTGCCGTTGAACTTGACTTGGATAAACAAGGGCCAACAAACTTCACAATAGACTGGAGACTTCTTTTATTGGAAACTTGGGCTGTACCATAATTGCAATTAGCAATCATGAAACATAAAACATAGGGGAGATCTGGTCCTTTTTTGAGCTTTCGTATTGCAAGCATCTTGAATTATTAGCAACTTGCGAAGGTAAACATCAGAATGAAGTCAATAAAAACCTGTAGATTCATGGAGAAGTCAATAAACCAATCATAGAATTGTAGATTCTTATAAATAAAAAACTATAGAATTCAATAGGTCAAATACCACTTTTGGTCCCTTTAGTTTGACAGAATTCCCAAGTTAGTCCTTTAAGTTTTGAAAGTTTCAATTAGGTCCTTTTAGTTTGACAGAATTCCCAAGTTAGTCTTTAAGTTTCAAAAGTTTCAAATATGTCCTTTTAGTTGATAAACTATTTCACCGTCACCATTTCAAAAGTTTCAAATATGTCCTCTTAGTTTGAAACTTTTGAAACTTAAAGGACTAACTTGGGAATTCTGTCAAACTAAAAGGACCAAAAGTGGTATTTAGCCAATTCAATATACCAAACTGCCAAAAATAAAACTTGTGCAAAGTGCAAAAAGTTGGAAGAATTGTAGAATCTCCATAATCCAAAGACAATGTCACCGCATAATTATTAAGGATGGTAAAGAGGAAGGAAGTGAAAAGTAAAGAAAAAAAATCAGAGTTCAGCAACTTCAAGCTATCCGCTAAAACATTATTTCGTGTAATAGCAATTGACCGTACATATTTTCAATTTCAGCACTAAACCAGAAACTCAAATTGAAGTTTGAAACTTGACATCTTGTCTGTCTGAATTGTCTTATTTGAGCTTACCTACTAGCATAAACACTTGTGTCATTGTTTGAGAGAACTTATGGAAACAAGCTGAAAACAGTTTACGAACATGTCATAAACTGTTTTCAACTTATTTCATAAGCTCTCCCACGACAGATTATGAAAACAACTTATAATTTTCTTTATAATCGAAACATCTTATAGATTATAGAAAAACAGTTTGCCTTTATTTTATCTTGTGCTGTAGAAATACCTTATTCATAAGTTGTTATATGATAAGCTCGTATGCTATAAGCTGTTTTATTTGAACACATCCATATTATATAAGTACTTCAGCTTACTTTCAGAAAGAAAAAAAAAAGATTCAGTTTTAGATAGTAAAAATAATATATGATAATCAAAATGAAAAACGCAGAAACCAATTTGAATGTACCACTGACTCTCACTCTCACCTCACCTCACAAGTATACCCAAAAACTTATATATATTTTTCATATGTTTTTATTGAGGCATTTTATCAAACAGGTTACAATCACTATCTTGAGGCTAAAAAATGAAGAATTTAGTGGCCATTGAAGTTGAGTTACCTTGATATTGAGAATAAGGTCAGTGAGGGGTGATGATGGATGTTGGCGGTGGGTGAACTGAAGACCAACCAACGTAAAGCCCACAGCCGCGGCGAGTCTGTATGTCACTTCGCCTTGTGTGATTAAGCGCGAATTCAACTGAGAGACTGGTGGGTGAATATAAATACTCCTTATAGCCATTTATAAGAGACATTTATACTAAGAGTTGCGTTATTTGAATAACCATTTTGATTTTGATTGACAACTTTTGGTACAATCATAATTTTATAAAGAAAAAGAGGTCTTGGTACAAAAACAAAGACAATAAAATGAGAAAGTAAAATACATAACGTATGAGATAAAATTGTTAAGAAATAGTTGTACAAATATCATTTCTCTTATATTAATAAAAGATATATATCTTATTCAAATTTGGACATGTCTCTTTTCAATAAAAATGTAGATGTAAATGTCCCCGCAAACTTAGCTCAGATAACACATAATATATGTAGGGATTGAAGTTCGAACCTTAGACACTTCTCCTCTTTGACACTAATCTACTTGAAAAAAAAAAAAAGAAGTAAATGTGAGTAACGATTGGAAGTCGATTATCTTAGGTTTTAGGGTGTCACATGGTATCAGTGGATTTGTCAATAT
>Ga0315914_1007762_pt1 | contig 14708 bp, 7 predicted proteins | sample MpolenodulesMG_FD_203920 | JGI IMG/M metagenome (GOLD analysis project Ga0315914, IMG submission 203920) | Medicago polymorpha root nodule microbial communities from Los Angeles, California, United States - elongated nodules | ecosystem: Host-associated > Plants > Roots > Nodule | place: USA... | reverse complement strand
AGTTACGATCATCACCACTCCTGCCAACGTCCATTTCTTTACCAAATCTCTCTCCTCCGTCGATCCGTTTTTCCTCCGCCTTCACACCGTCGACTTCCCCTCCCAGCAAGTCGACCTCCCCGATGGCGTTGAATCATTGTACTCCACCGCTGACCCTGCCACCATGGCAAGGATATGCAAAGGTGCAATGCTCCTCCATGAACCCATTAGAGAATTTGTGGAGAAGGATCAACCTGACTACATCATTGCCGACTGTGTATATCCTTGGATTAATGACTTGGCCAATAAGCCTCATATCTCCACCATTGCCTTCACCGGATTCTCCCTCTTTACAGTATCCCTCATTGAATCCCTAAGAATAAATCGTTCATATTATGACAAGAATTCGAGTTTGAGTTCATTCGTTGATCCAAATTTTCCTCATTCAATCACCTTTTTCTCAACACCACCAAAGCAATTAATCGCATTTGAGGAAAGGATGCTTGAGACAATCCGCAAAAGTAAGGGACTCATCGTTAACAACTTTGCTGAACTTGATGGTGAAGATTGCATCAAACACTATGAGAAAACCATGGGTTACAAGGCTTGGCATCTTGGTCCAGCTTGTCTTATTCGCAAAACTTTTGAAGAGAAATCCGTGAGGGGAAACGAGAGTGTGGTTAGCATGCATGAGTGTCTAAGTTGGCTGAACTCAAAGGAAGATAATTCAGTGTTATACATATGTTTTGGGAGCATCTCTTATTTCTCTGATAAACAACTTTACGAGATTGCGAGCGGAATTGAAAATTCAGGTCACGAATTTGTATGGGTTGTTCCTGAGAAGAAAGGGAAAGAAGATGAGAGTGGAGAGGAGAAAGAAAAGTGGTTGCCTAAAGGATTCCAAGAGAGAAACATTTTAAATAAGAAAGGTTTATCATTAAGGGGTGGGCCCCACAAGCAATGATTTTAAGCCACACTGCTGTGGGTGCTTTCATGACACATTGCGGGTGGAACTCCACTGTTGAGGCTATTAGTGCAGGGATTCCGATGATCACGTGGCCAGTGCATGGAGAACAGTTCTATAATGAAAAGCTGCAGATAACTGTTGTGCAAGGGATTGGAGTGGAGGTGGGTGCAACAGAGTGGTCTCTACATGGTTTTCAAGAAAAAGACAAATTGGTGAGTAGACATAGTATAGAAAAAGCTGTGAGGAGATTGATGGACGATGGTGATGAAGCTAAGGAAATCAGACGACGTGCTCAAGAGTTTGGGAGAAAAGCTACACAGGCTGTTCAAGAAGGCGGGTCGTCTAATAACAATTTGTTGGCTTTGATTGGCGATCTTAAAAGATTGAGAGACCGCAAACTAGTTTAATAATTCAAATCCTATTATTACGTATTGTTAGTTTAATGTCAATAAAGAGCATTACTGATTAAGTTGTGAATTTTGGTTGTGGGCACTTACCGTGGCACTTTCTGCTATTTGAAAATTGGTATTTACTCTTTCCTCTTTTGCACATGTTTGTAGATGCATTATGCATTTGATATGCAACTCATGGAATTTATTTGTGGAATTTCTGTTATTTGGAGACATTTTAAATCAATCATCTTGCAAGAGAAGCAAACTTTTAGGGGATGGTCTACAGTCTGTTACCGATGGAATGCCTGCTTCATCAGTTGAGAAAAATGGAAATATCATATTGCATACCATGAATTTTAAGGAAGATAGTGAATATCCATTCAAGAACCATAACATTGAAAAATTCAAGAAAGCTTCTGAATGTTTATTATCTTTGAACAATTCTGTCGGAAATCTTCATCAAAAGAGCATGTTTCCATATAATCCTGAAGTGCTTCTGAAGCGGTACATTGCTTAACAATGATTTATTTGTTGTATACCTTCAACAAATATTAATGAACTTATTTCTTGTCGGCTAAGAAGATTTCAAGAGTTATACTTTCAGGAAAAGGGATTCGATGGACAGAAAATTGAGTAATTGATATATAACTACATATTTGTCCCTTCTGGGGCATCCGATCAAATTGGAACAATACAGAGAAGATATCACTACATATTTGATTGTAAGAAGGCCTTGAGTGATTTCAAAATGTTGTACCAGATATTATTTTGCTGTCATGCACAAATGTTAGTTTGTTGATTGAATGGAACACTTGTTGAAAACAGGTAGTGGTAGCAACTAGCAATGATGGACATAAAGGAGAGAAATGGCTGCTAGTATGTTTGAGTTTTCAATGGATCAGTTGGTCTATACTTATATGTCATCTCTGAAGAGAGTCTGGCGAGTGATAGTAGCACGGATATTGGGTGCATAGAATCTGAAATAGCAGGGTGATTTCCTGCGGATACTATTTTGGCAGGAAAATCCTAAGGTAATAATATCATTTTTTCCTGAGGAACTTCCTGCGAAAGAAATAGAGATTGTTTTTTTTACATTTTCTGCAGATTTACGTGCGGACATTTTCGTAGGAAACAGCTATCTTCATTTATCTTTTATAATTATTTGAGTATCATTTTGAATTTTTTTTATAATGAAAAACAGAATGCCCACAAATTATTTTTATTGACGGAGGAAGTAATGTATACATAATTGGAAGGTGCTTTCACAAATTATTTCCCTCATACTAAAATAAAATTATTTTAAGGTTGAGAATTTTGTTGTTCTTCACTTGAATATAACGATTAATAATCTCAGAATGCCCACAAATTATATTTTTTGACGGATGAAATAATGTATACATAATTGGAAGGTGCGTGTTTGTCTCAGAATGCCCACAAATTATTTTTATTGACAGAGGAAGTAATGCCCATAAATATAGACCATGTTTTATTTTTTTCATTTTAATTTGTGTACAGTGTAAAAAATTTCACACATTTATTTAATTAAATAACTTTTGGATGCCAATTTTTTAAATGAGTTTCTAAAATTTATTAAGTAAAATTCAATGATAATCCATGATTTTCTCGAATTCATAATTTTTTCAAGATCTCATATTCAATTTCCTTTTAACATTATACTTACTTGCGTTGATCTAATTGTGGCGTTTTAAGAACTTGAAGTGTGTTCATCCCAAAGTCTCATATTTGATTTCCTTATATGCAAATTTGCAATGGACTAATTTAAATATAGTTTTAATCTGTGTTAGATGGGACCCACACATAAACGATGAGATTACATAATTAAAAAATCTTTTTTAAGGAAGCAAATCAATGCATTTTATCAAAAAAATATGTCAAATAAATGACGGTACATCATCATAATCATAACAAAAGAAAAAATATATTATATATTTTTTTTTGAGATATTTAATATGTCAAATGCATTTTTTTTGTTCTACTTTGTTATTTCCAGGTGTGTACTCTCTTTAACTGTTGAGTGTCGAGTATATATCATGGTATGGCTGGAAGTTTTTGTTCTAGTTTTCAGGTTGTTATGCTTGATGCAGGTTATTATGTCCGCAAATTTTTACGAATTTACAGAGGAATAAACTCAATTGATTGTAGAGGTTTATCAAGGTTGTGGTGTTTTTTGCGCTAACGTAGCAAGCTTAATCATAGGCCAGATCTGCAGTAAGTTCATACACTTGATCATGGTTATTTGTTATGATAGAGATTATGCAGCTGATATTTTTATAATTAATAGGTTATGATTGTAGAGGATTGATATTTTTATGGCAATCAGATATTAATGATACATATTGTAACATTTCAAGGAGTGAAAGATAAAAGCTAAGCAACATAGATTTAAGTAGAGAAAATGAATGTCAATAATACGACAAAAATGTGATTTTGGTCTCATGAAAGTGTGTATTGAAGATTTAGCTGCAAGAGGTTTCTTTGTTTTAGACTATTTTTAGAACCTTTAGCTTCAAGAGGTTTCAAGGTATAGTAGTTATAGTCTGTAGGTGTTTCAGGGCAACAGACCAATCAAATGATTATGGTTGACATATTGTTTAAATAGTATATTTAGAATTTTTTATTTTTAATATTTGTTCTTATTTACGTCTCTGCCATTTGATTCAGGCCACTAGCTCTAGCTTTTTTCAATCATGGATGATTGCATTGTCAATTAAAATTTCATAGTTATGAAACATATACTGATATTGATGCATTTTTGTCATGCAGGTGTACCCTTGTAGATTTGCTTTTATATTCCATTTAGTAACATTGTACCCTGTTGTACTATTACCTAAAGAGAAATTAGAGTATGATCAGGTATATACTTCTTACCTGTGCTACTGATGCATTTAGAGTCTAGCCATGTATTGCTGCTGAAGAAGGTTAAATACACAGACTGATATTTACTTTTGCATTGAAGAAACGAGTTTACTTGATTGCAGAAATGCTAATATTTCAGTGAAAGACGTGCATCTAGTGTAAGTACTAATTCCCCCTCCTCACATGCTTTTGTTTGTGAATCTCTAAAGTATCAGCTGATGTAACTTTTTATTGGTGATTTGTACGTACCCCAAATCTAGTAAATACTGAAACATAACATGATATCATTTCTGACACAAATAACACAGTGTGTATCTGATTGATATCTGTTTGGTTAGTAGTGAAATTACCTAGACGCACAAAGTTTATGAAGGAGGTAGAAAATTCATAATTTTAAGCTTTGGTGGTTCCAAATTTTCAGGTCTGGAACATACGTAGGAAAACACAAATTTTGGCTCTTTCAGGTCATGTTGACACTGTCTGCTCAGTGTTTACACGATCAACCGTATGCATATTCTTCTTCTCTTGTATATTATGTTATTTTATGGTATTCTGAATGGCGTCAATCCTATATGGTCAATAAATTACTGTCTGACTAGTTGTATCCTCTGAAAATACCAATGTCCCTAAGACTGGCATGCAGATTGATAGAATAGCTTGATGCTAAGTTATTTGATATGATAAATGGGAACTTAGACATTAGCATTGAAATGAAGCATCCAAACAAGTGTTTCTTTTACTCTTAGAGGCATTATTATGTTCTTTTTATGTTTGCAGGAACCTCAAGTTATTACTGGTTCTCATGACTGTAACATGAAAATGTGGGACCTTAGAAATGGTAATTTATGTTTTTGTTGAAGATGACAATGGGAGTCTCTGGTTCTGGGATTCGAAGAGTGGTGACAATTTCCAGCAAACCCAAACAATTGCACAACCTGGTATGTATATTTGGCCTCTTCTGGGTGTTAATTATTTTGTACTATATAAACAATATTAACATGCATGCTCTATTGCCTTTCCTCTTCAGGTTCACTGAACAGAAGTCAATTTTTTGTTCAAATTCCTCTAAACAATAGTTCTATAGCGCTGCTATTTGGCAACATTTTGTACTGTATAGCATATCATGAAACAATATCAATATGTTCAGATTCTGCTACATTATAGCTCTATAACCGCTGTTTAACAACACTGCTAGCAACTATTATAGGATATCTTTTAACTAGCCACAACTCATAAGTTACTTGTTGATTGCACCATCCAGATTGTCACATCACAAAAAGTTCAAGGTGCAGATTATGCATTGGAAAGCATCCATAACCTTGGAGATTGTAAATATTATTGTATCACAATATGTTCAAATTCTCTACCCTGGATTAAGTATGTGAACGGTTTAAATGGTAAGTTGAGTTGCTCTGAATCTGTAAGCCACTGAGGTGGTGTTAGTGTAAACATTCATTTGAAATTTCAGTGTTTTTAAAGGCTATGCCTATGATAAGGTTGTATAGTACAAGTAGTTTGTCATGTGTCTGCTCCTACGTGCTCTAATTTGTTGTAGTTGCTGCAATGTTTAAACTGCTATGTTTAAAAATTGTATCTAGTGTAAATAAATAAAAGAAATTTAAATATGGAATTCATTTTAGGTGCATTAACTTTTTGGTAAATAAATCATTTTCCTGCGGATTTACATACGGATTATTTTGTATTCTTGCAACATTTGCTGCGGAAGTTCCTGCTGATATGGTTCAGAAAACAGGGTCACGTGCCGGGTATACCTTCAAACACTGCCCAAACGTTTCCTGCGGGTTATCATGCCAGTATATCCGCAGGTATGTTTCCTGCGGTTCCTAAAATCCTCAGGAAACAGTTACCCACGAAGGTATTAGCTGGGAACCTGAATCCCTGGCAAAGTCCGCAGGAAAAGGCTTCCTGCGGAAATTCTTCCAAACTCCGAAGGTATTTCCGCAGGAAAATCGAGAGTTTTTAGTAGGGAAGGTACCAGTCCATTCACTCGGAACTGCAGCATGATCTTTTCTTAGGATCCTTTTGTAATATATCCTATTAGTAATCCAACCTATAATGTTTTAGGGTGAGCAATGCTCTAATTCGTTGGAGATAATTAATCCAACGACCACTCCATAGATGGAAGGGTTGTAGTCTGTATAGCCAAGAGAAGAGGGTTCAAGTCTGAAAGAGTAGTCATATGCTATGCTTTTTTAAGGTTCAATAGTCTAATCGTCATTAAACCATAGGTGAACATGTATTAATTAAATAGAACCAATATGAGTTATGATCCACTTTCTTCAAGAGTTATTCTTGCTAAAATTGCTCTATTGAATAACTAACTAATTGTAGACACAAGTTTCATCAATTCAATCACTAAATTGTTAGCTTTTTTAGTAGATAAGTCTACAATTTTTCATAAATTTTAAAATAATTTAAGACTTTGTCAATTAATTTTATTTTAGCATATATTATAACTTTTAAAATAAAAGTAAATGTTGGCTTTAAAATTAGTTCCAAAATACCTGTATGAGGAATTCACTTAATTTTTTTATAGTTAATTTAACTGAACCAGATCTGGATGAAAACTTGGTATACTTTATCCACTCAATTATGGTTTGGGTGATTTTGTATTTATTAACAAAAGGATTATCCCTACTTGTTTAGAAAGAGAGAAAAAAAATCGTCCTTCTTCCATATTGATGCAGGATGGTTTAATTAGTAATTTAGTAGTATTTTATTATTTCAGTCTAATTTTCTAGAACTTTTTATTTTGTTTTCAGTTTGTTATTTTTGGCCTGGGTTTGTTGTTTCCCTATTTAAGCTTAACGGTTGTAACCTAAGAGGCAACTTATAACATTTATTCATTCAATATTATTTCAGAGTTTTTCTCAATTTCTGGTGGATTCCGGAACCCTATTTTCACAAGTTTGTCGCTTGCAAACTTGTTCATTTTCAATCTAGGTTTAGCGCTTGCTAGCCTACGCTTCCGTACTGCGTCAGTTGGTATCATAGCATGTTTCTCCTGTTCTTTTCCTAACGTGATCAGTCATGGGAGATCAACCAGTTAAGAGGGCAAATTTTGATGGATTAAATGCGCCCATCAAAACTCTGTCAGTTCAGATGACGACGTTATCCTCAACAACCACGGCTCGAACGGCGGTGTTGACGGCTAAGATTGTCAACATCAACAACAACAAAAATCAGAACGGGAGATGTGAACCAATTAGGATTCATGATGGATACAATCGAATTATGGAGGATTTAGGTTCTTCAAAGGTAGTGATAACGACAACGATGATGAAGGCAAAAAAATATTATGATGATCAGTCCCATTCGTCAGTAGAGAATACTAACAAGAAGAAACAAGTTTCAACTCCAACTCTCGTGTACAGTAAACGTGTGCAGCACTTGAAATATGATAATGAAGCATGTGGGGTAAGTGATCCTCCCGTTTTTTATGAGAAAAGCAAGCAGGACCCTCAAAACAAACGTGATGGACAAATAATTAAAGATTTGGAGGAAATACTATCTAGAGAAGGCTTATCTTCAAATCCATGTGAAAGGGAAATCAAAAACGTAAATAGGAAGAATGGGAGAGCCAAGGAACTTTAGGTATTATTGATATGATTAATCCTATGTCAAGTACATGCAGAACAGAAGCCATTAGTTTTGCGGCTCCTCCACCTGATGCATTAAGGCATTATCTTATTAATAAAAGTTCTTAATTGTCTTAAACTATTTTTGGAGTCAAAATTTGAGGTTAATTTTGTCATTTTAATATTGACATCTCATTATTATTATTAGTTAACACATATTTAAGTTATTATTATTAGTTAATATATATTTAAGTAATTGAACAAACTTTTGCTAAATTTGTGCCATAAACTACTAAATACGTTTTTTTTCCTTCCATAATCTTAGTTTTTTTTTTTTCGTTTTTTTTATTTCATAATCTTATTTTTGTTTTTCTTTAATATATATTTAAGCAATTGAACAAACTTTTGCTAAATTTGTGCCATAAACTACTAAATACGTTTTTTTTCTTCTTCCATAATCTTAATTTGTTTTTTTTTCATTTTTTTCTTTTATATCTTATTTTGTTTTTTGTTTGATGGACATCATAGTTTGTTTTCTATTTTCTCTATTTATTTGACAATATAAACACTGATTCCCATATATTTTTTTATTTTTGTTAACTAACTTTTAGTGAACAAACTTTTGCTAAAAAAGTTTCTCTCATTAAATTTGTGCCACCAAAGTAAAAGAAAAAGCACTACAAGAAAAACTGCATTTTGTGACTTTTAAAATGGCTGATTGCGACTGTTATAAGGGTCGCAAATGTACATTTGCGACTGTTCCCCAACAGGCGCGGATGTTGGGGACGCAACTGTCTTTTGTGACCCTTCATAGAACAGTCGCACCAACTGCCGCAAAAGGTGTTGCGACAGTTCCCAACAGTCGCAAATGAAGAGTTTTCACATTGTTTTGAAGGGGCTTGCGACCCCTCACAACAGTCGCAATTGTATATTTTTTAAAAAAAATCAAATTGAACGGGGCAGTTTTTATTGCCAATTTAAATAAATATATTAATAAATACTTAAAATACAGAAATATATAACTAAAACTATCAAAATCTCATTCATATAATTCTTTCAAGAGTAACAATCAAAACAATAGATAAAGTACATAGTTTAAACATTGAAAAACCAATACACTTGTGGATAATCATTCAAAACAATATTCCCACAAATCAGATTAAGTAATATTCCCAAATATTGTTGGCCGGAAAAGTTGAAGAGCCTAATTACAATAGATATATCTGACTGCACAAGCAGGATCCATGCACTTCTATCGGTATCGCATCTGCGGCTAACCTCAACAACAGGCTGAAACTTTGGGGCAAGCAGAGGCATCAAGAACAGAGAAATAAGACCATAAGATTCATGAACAGTATGAGTTAAAAATATTTACAATAACAGAAAACTCACAAGTTCTTCTCCGTCAGACAACATGGTTAAAACTGATAAAAATATCTGCTATGTACTTCTGCAGGCAAAGCAAAGCTGGAGAATGTTATAAATAATACCTTTTAAGTAATTTGATTCCGGCATAGTATGATAATATGTCTGAAGAGTGGCATAATGGGAGCGTAGAAATTTTAATGGCTTGGGAACTGAAGTCATGGAGCTGGTTGAATTATGAATTTCATGCCTACAATACAAAACAAAACAAAACATCTCGCCACTCAGTTTCTATATAAAAAACCTATATATTTGTTGAAGAATAGAAAGCAATACAAAAACCTAGCTCATGTCATTTAAATAACCAAAATCCTTATGTCATTACCTGCCTCCTGAGAAGAAAGCTAATGCCAAATGTAAATCCCCAATGCAGAACCACACATCAGTTAGTGCGCCACTACCACTTTCTTCACAGGCATCATCAATTGTGCTTTGGGACTTCAATTTCTTGCTCAATGTGTAGTACACTTGAGCTGCTGCAGCAGCCATGGTTGCAGTTGCCAATGATTAACCTCTTCCTGTAACAAAAAGAAATTCAAAAACAAAACAAAAATAAAAAATCAAGCTGTTAAAAAACACACCAATATTTTTATTTTTTTTGCAATTAATAGCAAAAATAAGAATTTAAAAAAGAAAAACACAACACTTTCTCATTCTATATCACAAAACACTATATAGACAGTTATTTGAGGCAGTTGAAACTACTTGTGGCATTGAAAGATAACTTATGTCAGCTAGAAACATGAGACTGTTATTTACCATGCTAAATTGAAGCTCTATCCAAGGTAGTGAAGCAAGACTCCATCATTTCCATATACAAATCCCTTGTTGTCATCAATGAACCTGCATCAAGTAAAACCATTTACAAGATTTATTACCCATAAAAGTTCTACAAACTCTGACCTTCATAATCTCCTATGTTTATTTTTTATGTGTGGAAGTTTTTTCATCATGTGCTAACAATATAACGGATAAAGTATTATTTCCGATAATTGCATCTGATAGGCCTATGGTGCATGTTTATAGGAAGGGGAAAAAAGGAAAGGAAAGTAGCGGTATTGGGCCTAAAGAGCAAAGCATGTGCGTATCGATGGAGAAAGGGACTAATGGCTGCAGATGTGGAAGAAAGAGAAAAAGGAGCGGGAATGAGTAACAAAATATGGACAACTAGCAGGTTAGAATTGGAGAAAGGTGAGGAAATCATAAATAGAGAGACAACGAGGAGGTATTTGAAGGAGTGTAACAGAATGGAGAGGGTATCTGATCCGTTTAGTGGAAATTGGTCGTTGGGTGTATAATAATCCCTATATCAGTAAAGGAGGTACTCTTACTGAGAAGACCACTTTCATTTCTCCAAGGAGATCATCTCCATCCATTTTATATTTTAGTCCATAGTTATTTCCATGATACAGGTGCTATCTCCTCCAGTTTTACACAACTACACAACTTATTATATTCTACAAAATATTATCTGTTGGTTCTATTGGCATATCTTGAGAATAGGAAAGGAGTAATACAAAACTGATGGAACAATATAACTAGAGAATATATCCACAACATAAGGAACGTGATTTGGTTGGGACGAGAGCTCTACCAAGTAAATTAGAGGTTTTATAGTGTACACACATAATTAAGTGTCGTTACATAAAAGTAGAGTCTAGTAACAGTCATACTCACTTTACTGAGTATAAATTTGCAGCAATGTTGTCAGCAGCTTTGTCACGGAACCATGACTTGCCACCATTATGAGCTCTCAAGAGAATACCACTACCACCTGCTGCCCAAGCCTCGTCCTGTATTCATAATTTTGCAAATTCTATATAAAGAAAATGTTTTCAACATTATTCTCAAAATTTGAAACTAATAATAGTCATATTGAAGGAACTGCAGAGGCATTAGTCATATCGCGAATGTTTTTTTTAAGACTGATACATGCAAGAAATTGTTGATTCAACAAAGCAGCAATGTAATTTAGCAAGAAGAAATTGTTATGAATGTTAATACGAAAAGGGGAAATATATAATAATATATGAGTGAGGTTTATGTAAAAGTTATTTTGTAGTAACTACACACCCCCACTTAAATAAACTCACTCAAATTCATTTGTATAACTTCCATGTTAAACTTTTCCAGCAAAACAACATTTTCCTTAATATAGCAATTCTCTAAATGCAGTAAAATTTTACCGTTGAACGATACCCAAAAACCTTATGAGCAAACAACCCAAACAACATTCAACAAAAATTGTATGAATCTCCTTTCTATTTCAATTAGTTTTTTGATTCTTTCTAAACCAATAACTGAAGCTTCAACGGAATAAAATTTAGAGGAAAACAAAGTCTTTACCTTGAGGAAGTGAAGTAGGAGAGAGCAACGGCAAATTGTTATTTCACGCAGTTGCTGCAGTCACACAAATATAATCTATTAGATTAATCGAGAGCTTTTAATTTGACCACATCACCATCTCCCTTAAATGAAACAAACTCTTATGTGACTGTGTGAAAGAAAACAAACCCATGTTACATGAAATGAACCAACAGCCACCACAATTGATTCATTTCATCGTAACTAATTTTAGATCCTAGAAATAACCCCACTTTAAATTCACCCACATTAAAATTACTAATTTACAATGGATTGATTTTCCTTTGTGTTGTGAACTGAATTGTTATGAAGTTATTGAACAAATGCTCCCTCATTTGCCTTCAATTTTTTTTCTTTTTACAGTCATAGAAAAGCAAATGACATAAAGGGAGAGAAAATGACACAGAGGGAGAGCCTTCAATTTATGTGATTGCAGCAACTGTGTGAAACAGCGACTACAGTGAATCTAAATCCACTAAAATTACTAGTAATAATTGCAACACATGGAAGCAACTTAGAACCAAAACAAAAACGAAACAACTTAGTACCAAAACTAAATCCACAACAAAATAAAAATAAATCATTAACAGAGTCAAAGTATCAAACAACAACAACATCTCAGAATCTTCATTAACAAACACACTAACATTTCAATTCTAAAACCTAACATTACAAGTATTCAATTCAAAATTCAGCAAAATTCATCAAAATCACAACTAAGTGTCAAGAGAAGGGTTTACCTTAAGTGGGTGCAGTAATACAGTAAGAGAGCTGAAGTGTGGACGGCGACACCCGACCGCGAAAACCAAATGCAGTAACTGAAATAAACAAGGAAATTAACAAAAAAAAACACTCAAATCAAAAGAAAAGCAAAAAATGTAAAAAATAAAATTCCTAAATAAACAAAAAAAAAATTATAATTGAAAAGGAAGAAGTGGTAAACTGGGACTGAAATTATAACCTCGAAAATGGAAGAGGTGGAGAAAGGAATAGTGAGGAACCAAACATCATAACCTAGGAGCGATTGAATCTAAAACGAAGAGGTGAAAAAGGTGATAGAATCTGGAACAAAGCTTCGATTGAGAATGGAGAAAGAAAACCAATTGAGTTGGAAGATGTGAAAGAGGTGATTGAGTGAAAGCTTCGATTGAGAATGAAAAAAGGAAAAGCTTCGATTCAGGGAAGTTTCGATTCAGATTGAGGGAAAGCTTCGATTGATCAAATATTCGAGTGAGAGGGTTAGTGAGAATGACCAAAAATTTGGTGTAAGATTGGGTTTCAAATTACGGGAAAGTGAAAATGAGTACTTAAATTGGCTTTTAGGGTTTTGAAGTTCTGAGAGGGAGACTGAAATTAAAAAGCGGGACTGATAAAATATTTGGGCAAAAATCTTTAATGTGAAAGCGCGTTTGAAAAAAAGGCAAAAAAACCTACGACTGTTGAGCCTACCAGCCGCACAAACCGTCGCAAAAGTATATTTTGCAACAGTTCAGAGCAAGGGTCGCAAAGTTGGTGTCGCAAAATGCTCTTTTTTTGTAGTGAAGCAAAAAAAACACTCATCTAATGTTTGTTTTTTGTAACTAATTCTGTCTACATCTGTGTCACTTTATGCCAAACCAATCCTCTCTCAACTCTGTATATAAGTAACATCAAATAGCATTTATAAGTCATAAGTCATATTTCATCCTTCATCCTTCGATTTTGTCAAAAAAAAAATCATTCATCCTTCGATTAAATCATCTTGCTTCAAATTAAAGTACGTCATATTTTAGTATCTCTCTATTAACGTTTCTAACTTTGTCTAACTTTGCATGATTTATTTCTTCTCAATTCTATGTAGGTTGAATAATGGCTTCTCATATTATTGCTATTGATGACATTGTTGCTGGAAAAATCGATTGGAAGATACATGTTCGTATAGTTAATCTTTGAAAAATTCTTGAATTCAACAAACCAAAACAGGCATCCAGTGTTGAATTGCTTTTGCTAGATGAAAAGATATGGTCATGTATTGTATTCATATGGTTCTATTGTACCTATAAATTTTTTTGTTAAATATCTCTGATTTATAATACAACATGTCTATGTTATGTGATGAAAAGGATTCCTATATATTAATTTTATATGGTTCTATTATACCTATCTATTTTTTATTAAATATTTTTGATTCATTCATGTATTTCACAAGTTGTATCTTCTTTTTTTCATCACCGTTAAATTAACATGTTAAATTAAAATAACCATATGTGAACGTGTTAGTTAAACAATTAGCCTATTAAATTTAAACAATTAGCCTATCAAATTTAGAGATGGGGATTTATTTGTTTTGGCAGGTGTTGTGCAGTTTTTGGGTTTGTGGGGTCTTTTTTGTTATTTTGAGTTCACTAAACTTTCTTTTTGGGTGGCTCTATTTTAATATAATATGCCGTTAAAAAAAACAAAATTAAAACTACTATAAATTGATAATAAATGAAGTTCTTTACTGTGTTTCATGACTGAAATATGGACGTATTGATAAAAAAATATTATTTGGTCATTGTTTTTTGATTCAAGTTTATATTTCACATTATCTTTTTATCTTTTTATTCACATAAAATCACATAATGTTTTATTTATTTTAGTTGTCAAAGATACAAACTTCTATTAAAAGCAAGGATTTCAAGCAACATGGAGATTCTATTGAAGAGGGTGCGTCATATACTATAGAGAAGTTATTGGTCTCATTTAATAAAAGAGGCAATTTTAAACCAACAAATCTCAAATACAAGCTAATAACGGTGTTTTAACGGGTTAGTGATGAGTCGATAAATTAGTATTTTTAATATGTTATTTGATTTTATTATATTTAGATTTGATTTAGTTTTATTTAAATATTATTTCCTTTTTGAGCTATTTTACTTCAATTGCAAATAATTATATTTCAGAAACAAAATATCTGAAGATTCAGTCTTGGAGCAAAAGAAAGAGGATTAGGAGCTGATTTGGGATGAAAATACGAAATATGGGACAAAAATATGTCACCCCCAAAGCCAGAAACATGGCACGGCCCGTGACCCCAGTGGCACGGCCGTGCCACCCTTCAGAGTCTTCTTTTGCTGCTTTTTG
>Ga0315914_1007757_pt1 | contig 14711 bp, 9 predicted proteins | sample MpolenodulesMG_FD_203920 | JGI IMG/M metagenome (GOLD analysis project Ga0315914, IMG submission 203920) | Medicago polymorpha root nodule microbial communities from Los Angeles, California, United States - elongated nodules | ecosystem: Host-associated > Plants > Roots > Nodule | place: USA... | reverse complement strand
TATTTTACATCTTTATTCAAACTATACAAATTAACTTATCTCTACTTCCTTCTTATAAATAGACCTTCCATCGAAAATCAACTCACTTATCTCATTATCATATTTTTCATTCACATTGTTATAAACATTTTCCTTACAATCCACTAACAATGGAGTCCAATGCTTCCTCTATCAGTGAACTACCATCAAATCAAAGAAGAGGGAAGACCAGCAGAGCTCCATTGATGACAATTGAATCCAATAGACCTTCTTTTTTAGTTGTTTTCATAGAAGTATTACTAACATAACTTAATAAATTTTCTCAATAACTCTTTCATGACTTTTATTTACATGCTAGACCACTAACATACTTTATTTTATTTTTCAGATTATTTGCGAATTAGATTCACTTTTTGTTGCAGAATATTTCGATGAACTAGAAGAACAAGGGATGCTACAAGATGGTATTGGCAATTGTCAACAAGTTGAATTTAACAAAATCCTCACTGCACCAATTCTTACTACCGGTTGGCATCAATTTAGAGATTTTTATCATATCACAATGAATCCACTTATGTCTTTCACATATTTAGGTGATAGTGTATTCCAAATCAAAATATTCAATGGTTCTACATCAAAAAATGAATATCCACGTTACCATAGATTGACTACTTGCATTTCTCGAGATCTAACATTTTAACTCAAAGTTCCAGAAAATTCATTAATTAGTTCAAAATTGGTAAGCCTTTTTATATTTATATTTACTTTTGTAATATTACTTATTGCAATTTCCATTTTAATATACTCTATAAATATTTCACTATTTTATATCATTTCATTGATGTTGCAGATTTTACCAACTGATCTTGGCAACTTTTTACAAGTTAAAAACCACGAATATCTTAGATTATGTGGAACATCTAACAATGTCACAATATGTCAATTGCTATTCTTAAATGATCCACAAACAAATACCAAAACTGCTATAATTGGAAGTCGATGGAGACGATTTTGCTCATGCAATTGTATTGCTCCTGACACTCTTCTAAAATTCAAGTGTGACTCTGTGATGGCAAAAAAGATCCTTATTGTATTTAGATTAACTAGATGATACTAAAAAGTCTACTATTCTCATTACTATATTTATTATGTAACTTTGACTATGAAATATTTTGCTATGTACTTCTTACAACAAATTTATATTGCCTTTTCTTTTTAATTATTACTACCGATATATAAATATGAATACTCTCATTTAAATACAACTCATTTTTCACTATGCACAAAAAAATATTTACTTTTCCAACGTACCCTGTCGATAAGCGTGGCGAAGCCGCACTACCCGTGTTGTAGCACGGGTATCTCGACTAGTGAACACATGAAGTTAAGAACAACCATAAAAAAAAAATCTCGCTGAAAATTTTAAATAATTAAACATGTTTTTTTCTATTAAAAAAATATATAATTAGACAGTTTTCTTATGAACTCTAAAAAAGAGGTTTTCTTATGAAAAAACAATGCCCATAAATCTTGGGATTTTTCTACAAAAGTATTTTTTTTCCTTTTTTGAGTCCTCGTGAGCTTAGCTCAGTTGGTAGGGATAATGCATAATATATGCTAGGTCGGGGGTTTAAATTCTGGCCACCACAAAAAAAAAACTAGCTAATCGGACCTGAGATATCTATATTAAGTTTTTGACTAAAACATTTTATTTGAAAATTTAATCTAAAAAAACATCTTTTGAAAAACATAAATTTATCTTAAGACCCCTACCTTAGTTATATTCTAGCATACTAGTAGGATAGAACGAGAAAGCCCGGTTACTTATACGACTTTAGAAAATTACTCTTCCCACTTCTTTTTTCCGACCGTCGTTGGTCCAACCACATGTAAGTGTCGTTTGACATTTTTAAGATTGGTTGGTGGGGTTGCCTTGAGACCTTGAACCGTGTTCCTCCTCAAGGTCTGAAATTCGATTATCTCCGATGTCAATTTAAATGGACTAATTTAACTTCTAATAAAAAGATCGATTAATTGTCATTGGGGTATGTTTGTGAGCAATTTTTGAAGTGAGAAGAGTAATTTTCAAAGCTTTAATCTCCTAATAAATACCCCACATGGGCTAGGGCCAAGGCTAGAACAAGGCCAGCCCTCGAATTTGAGAAAATTGCTATTTAAGTATCATGATTTACTCTCAAGAACCCCAAACAAACTATTTCACCTGAAAGACAGTTAGCTACCATTCACCGATGAACGGTAGTTAAATGTTGTTTCAAACGTGTAATACAAGAACCTAGAACACATTCATGTTTAAAACAATAGTTAATTGTCGTTGGTCCAACAATAATTAACTTGTCATCTTTGTGAAAACATGCATTTTTAGAGTTCAAACATTAGCATGTGAAAAGTACACGAGTTTTTGTATTTGTTTACACATATCAATGATGCTTTTCATGATACATCCTCTTTCATTTGATATGCTACCATTCTAACATATAGGAATACTAAATTACATGTTATAAATGGACAAATAAGTCGGATTTCACCAATCCTAAACTCGAGGAAAATCAATAATATCTGCTTAACCCAAGATATATCATCTAGGCTCTTCAAAAAAAAAAAAAATCGAAACTTAAACTTTTTAAAACAACATCTAGATTTAACAAGCAAAAATGCTTATTTGTGGTAAAGTTGTATTTGTATTTAATGAATAATTGAATGAGTGAAAATGAAAAATGGTAACAAAGTGGAACCAATTTCTTGATGAGCTTGGTGAAGAACCATTTAACGATGAAGATGTCAAAATTACATCACCGAAAACTAATTTCATATAGTGTGTTTTCAGATAAAACACACAACTTTCGATAAGATTCCACATTTTAATTTCTTGATGAGCAATCACCCTTGCTTTTTTACTTAATACTATTAGTTGATTACTTACTTTTCACTTTTACTTCAAGGTGACAAAATAAATTGAGACCTTAACCTACATTTGTGTCACTGTCTCGATAGTTATTAGGATAGGAGGAAGACAGTTTGGCCTGTCATGTTCATTTTTATTTTGTACATAATTGATTTTTGTGGTTGATAAAGTAGTGAAATTGGTTGATGAGACAATGTAATATATTTGCTAAAAGAAATACTCCTCTTTAACAAAAGAAAGTATTGGTGTTAAAATGCGTGTTAGAACAACATTTTCGTTCTTAATTCAACATGCTTTTGCCAGCCCTTTTTTAACGAGCAAATGCTGGAGTGAGGCGAGTGTGGCCATTTACCACCTCTAATTTCACCATATTTCTAACGCACACATTCTTTTTTTATAGATAGATGAATAACCATTCAATAACTCACACATACAAGTGAGAGTTTTGAATTTGAATTTGGATCACGATGTCGAACATAGCAATTTCATCTGTTATCGGATAAGCTAGTACTTGTGAATCCAACACTAAATATTCTAATTCTACTTTTCTTCATTCCCATGTTCTTGTTTATTAATGTAGATATATTTTAGTCATCTAGTTACTAGATAGTTAGTTCCCATAAAACTTTTCTTATGTTTAAACTTTTCTTTCACATCCGACTTATTATATGAAATTAGAACACACTTACTTAAAAAGTATAATTACCAGACTCGCCGAGGTTTGAGACAAGAGTCTTCCTTAGCATTTCATATACTCCAGACTTAAGGTTTTCAATGGGGCAAACCACTAATGAGCAGAGTAGTCAGAGTGATGGCAAAGGGGACCTAACTTTTCTATTTATAACCGTGCAATCCTAGGTACCACCCATCATGGACCTAGTGTTTGGGCCTATACTATGTTTCTACACAAATCAGATTAAGTAGCCAAAAAAGCCCATTATATATTGATCACTTTTATTAGGGCATAAACATCATCAAATGGATCACAACATCAGTCTGTTCTTATTAAAACCAAAACCAACAATTAATTGCAGCCCACAAAATATTAGAAAAATTTTTAACACCGACATCATTTTCTTTCTAGTGAATTTTACTGCCAATGTTTTTTCAATTAAATTTCAATTTTGCATTAAGCTCCTATTCTTATATGATAAAATGAATTTTTCGCTTTCAAAGAGAGCCTTTTTTTTTTTTCCTTCCGAAAAGATAGAGGCTTTTAGATTAAAAAAAAGACTGATTCCTTCTTTTTCCACCTTATTGATTTCTTGCACATCCTAATTTTTTCGAATTATATAATCCAAACGTAATAAACATCCTATAAGAAGCTTCAAAACACGTTAAAACATTTCGGCTTTTATAATTTAATTAGTGTGCACGAGAAACTAATAGGCAGGAAAAGTAATGTCCAACATACTTATAGAGTGGGCTGTGGGCCAACAAGCCTAAGAGTGGGCTTACCATAAATATATTAAGCAAGCCGATGCATCTAGGAGATTGCTCTTGAGACTTCAAATATTGCTATCACAGACATGTAAATGACATTCAATACCTCCAACGATAATTAATTGCCGTTCGCTGTTTAGTTTTTCTTTTGAAGCGAATGACAGTTAACTGTCCTTGGAGATATTTTGGTCATTTTCAAGTGTATGATATCAAATCTTTTTGTGTAAACAACGATCTTTATATATCTTATTTGTCTTTCTTTAAATTATTTAGATTTTTAGTGGTATACCCCGAAGTTTCTCTAAAATTCATAAACTACTTTATCAATATGATCTAAAATAATATATATAATCAATACTTTATCAAATGTTATACTTATTGTCATAGACTTTAGTTTAGCATTTTTACTTTAGTTCATAAGGATATAACTTTGCTAGAGTAATAACATCCAGATCAATTACTAGTTACTAGCAATATGTTCACAAGTTTAAAAATATGTTTCAATTATATTCTTTTATGTTGTCTTCTCTTGATCAACAATGATAGCATCCAGATCATGTCTAGAAATACAATTTCATTTTACCTAAAATATATAATCACTTAAAGGTACACAAGTAATATCCATGATATAATTTAATTACTAGTATGAAATTAAAAAGCAAATGCCATAGAATTGTTTGCCAAATAAATGGTGTGAAATATTGAAACTCTCCAAAATGTTCACCTCCATCCTTGGTTATTTCAGTCGACAAATAACAAATTTTAATTTACTTTTGTATTAACATAAACGGTTGATCGGCAATTCTGCATCATTTCTTCGGGGTCTCTAGTTTTAACTCTTGTAATCTCCCATCTTCTTTGCACACTGATGAAATGGAGTGGTGCCTGCAAAAATACTCCAAACTAGTTTAATTATACAGGAAGAGAGGAATGCATTATGCCAACATAACTTTCACTTCAGAACTCTTATTTTTTGCATGTACAGTATAATATCCAGTTTTATAAGGTGTTTTTTCAATTTATATAAAGCTATTTTCTGATACATCTATTTGCAATTAAAGATCTTGACGGACATACAATTAATGAAAAATTCCGTGGAATGGAAATGTATAAACATAGGACTAGACTCTCCAATAATTTTGTCCTTCAAGAAAAATTGTTTATTACTGTACTTGGCGATTTCCAAAACAAGCACGTGGAGAAGTAAAATATATGTGTGTACCCATGAGCCATGAACTTCAACCTTTTAAATTTATTCTTCTTCTAGCCATACAAAGCCCCATTTCACTTTAGAATGTGTTTGGATTAACAACTGTCAATAACGCCTTTAGCAAAATATCTTTAAATAAGTTGCGGTACCAAGTCATAAGCTAATCGAGTTAAAACAAAAGTAAAAACAATTAACATAATTGATGATGCGTAGATCAGTAAGAACTAAAATTTAAAACAGGCTTCCGTCATTAAAACTAAAGAAGAATGATAAGTAAAGCCTTAAGGGCACTTGTTAGCATAACCATAAAAAAAGAAATGATCCATAACATTATTTTCCGACTCAGTTGAATTATGGAACCAAAAGATAGACAGAAACAAAAATTATATAATAATGACAAATTAAAGAGTTAGAACATTACATGCTGGCACACGGCAATAGCAATTGCACCTCTACCAAGTTTATTGGACGGTCCATATTTCAATCTTGAAATTCTATACTAACAAATAAAATATTCTCTCTAGACAGTTTGATTTTGATTGAAGGGTTTCAAAGGGCTAAATACACCTTACTGCATTCAACTTGACTGCACCTAATTCAAATTCATCATGCACTATATATGTACCGGATGTAACTACGGCCAATTTCAATGAAACAGTTTCTTAACGATAATGATAGTATTTATAGCTATAGATAAGCCACATATGTATAGAGAAAATGGTAGTAAGAGGGCAGGTTTCTGACTCTTTCTTTTATCCTTTTTAATGATTCACAGAGGACTCCTCTCACATTATCATTCTAATTCTAATGTTGTGGAATCCATTAGCTACTAATTTAGAAAATAATTCAAATTGAAAGATCTTATTATAAGTGAATTTCAACAAATCTCATTTACTTAACAGTTTAATTTTAAGTATACCAATCAATTCATGTACAATGTTATTAAAGAGCCGTGCCATACTATTATCATAAAATCATGTATAACATCTTCCCATTATAATACGTATCTAGTGTTTTCAAACAAAACACTTGTTTAATATTGTTCCAAAACACTAAAAGTCTCTCATTGCTCGTGAGTCGAGTCTAAAGATACAAAATTTATAAACAAACACTTTATTCAACTTATATTGATACACCTTTTAACGGATGATAAAATTGTAAGGATTCACACGCAAGACCTATTTTAAAAAATAAAAAACTGTGCAGCAGATTAGAGATCAAAACAAATATCAATTCATGATTTGAAGTTGCTTATTGAAAAATAAAATATACCAATCAAAAGTTTAATTTTTTAATCAAGACTAAAAAATAACACAAACAAAATTAAATTATATTAAAATAAAACATGATTAAAAACTACCACTCCACTATGAGCTGGAATCCAAGCAAAAGAAGTACGTCGTTGCTTCACCTCACTGCCCTGATATAAGAAAGTCTTACCTAAAGTATGACATCTAATTAATTAACTTATTTTTTTAAATCACTTAACTTTATTAATAGGTAGGTCTAGGTATATGTATATTGCAATATGTAAATCAATTACTCCACACCAACCCGATTACAAATCAAGACACGACTCTCTGTCTTTCTCTTCCCCTCCCTCACGTTTTAGAAAGATAAAAATATGTAAATGGACATTCTTGGAAGAATCATACTATAGTTATTTGGTCTATAAGAGAGGTAGATATATATGGTGATGTATTTAGCACAAATAGGGAGTTACTTGCAAATTATTAGCGACAAAATTTGATAGTAGAATTCTGCTCTTTTCCTATCAAAAATTGCTCGCTCCCAACCAAACTTCCAAAAATATCGATGCGTGAACTTAAGTCATGTTGCGTGAGTTAACTCATGATGGAGGTTCAATGTGAATTTTCAGTGTGACTTAAGTCATGCTACATGAGTTAAGTCACGTTGAGTTTAACACATACGTGACTTAACTCACGCCAGAGGTATTTTCGGAAGTTTGGTTGGGAGTGAGCAAATGTTATTGGGAGAAGAGCATAATTCTTGATAGTAAGACGTATTAAGATGGAGAAGAGAGTGGTCCTCAAGATAATTTTATTTAAAAGTCAATGATATTTTGGTAAATTTGCTATATAGAAAATTTAAATTTTGTTTAGATGGGTGGGTTGGGGCTCCGCCACTGTTATCCACCGTAAAACATTTATAATATTGGTCAATCCGTCCATCTTAGCAATCCCCTGTTATAAGGACAAGTCTTTGCGTTACGATTTGAATCAACTTTCAAGTAAAATATTATTCGATTCTAAAATGAATTAAAATGTATTTTGGTTGAGTTTGGATTGTTTTTCAATAGAGTTTGAATCCTATCAGATTAAATTCAATTTTTACACAAAATTTTGAATTTATTAAAGAGGATCGAGGTGAACATAAAGTTTATATTTCCAAACCATAAGTTCACCAAAAATGCTAAAGGGTTGAACAAAATCCGCAAGCTCGATGAAGAGAAAAGGCAGACAAAAATAGCAAAACTATGGGGAATATCGAGCCACATGTTCTTCCTATAGATACAGTCATACAAATCATGGAGAACGTGGCCATTTGACACATGGTGCGTTCAAACACACCAATTCGATGGAATACCAACTTGCGAAGATCAATTTACGAATGTGTGCCAATTTATAGCGCATGATATGCTGAAAATTGTTAAACAAATTAACTGCTACGATCATGGCGTGTCATTGAAGTGAAAGTTACTTAGTTTTGATTAAGTTGTTTTGAAAAAAGAGATCTTGATGAGCTGTTTTGCATAAATAAGCTGTTTTGAAAAAAGAGATCTTGATGAGCTGTTTTGCATAAATAAGCTGTTTTGAATAAGTTATCCTAATAAGTTGTTTTGCATAAATAAGCTATTTTGAATAAGTTATTTTGAAAAAAGAGATCCTAATAAGCTGTTTTGCATAAATAAGCTGTTTTGAAAAAAGAGATCTTAATAAGCTGTTTTGCATAAATAAGCTGTTTTGAATAAGTTGTGTTGAAAAAAGAGATCCTAATAAGCTGTTTTGCATAAATAAGCTGTTTTGAATAAGTTGTTTTGAAAAAAGAGATCTTGATAAGCTATTTTGCATAAAGCTGTTTTGCATAAATAAGTTGTTTTGAGTAAGTTGTGTTGAAAAAAGAGATCCTAATAAGCTGTTTTGCATAAATAAGCTGTTTTGAATAAGTTGTTTTGAAAAAAGAGATCTTGATAAGCTGTTTTGCATAAATAAGCTGTTTTGAATAAGTTGTTTTGAAAAAAGAGATCTTAATAAGTTGTTTTGCATAAATAAGATGTTTTGAATAAGTTGTTTTGAATAAGTTGTTTTGAAAAAAGAGATCTTGATAAGCTGTTTTGAATAAGTTGTTTTTTAAAAACAGATCCTAATAAGTTGTTTTGAATAAGTTATTTTGAAAAAAGAGATCCTAATAAGCCGTTTTGCATAAATAAGCTGTTTTGAATAAGTTGTTTTGAAAAAAGAGATCTTAATAAGCTGTTTTGCATAAATAAGCTGTTTTGAATAAGTTGTGTTGAAAAAAGAGATCCTAATAAGATGTTTTGCATAAATAAGCTGTCTTGAATAAGTTATTTTGAAAAAAGAGATCTTAATAAGTCGTTTTGCATAAATAAGCTGTTTTGAATAAGTTTGGTTGAAAAAAGAGATCTTAATAAGCTGTTTTGCACAAATAAGCTATTTTGAATAAGTTGTTTTGATAAAAGAGATCCTAATAAGCTGTTTTGCATAAATAAGCTGTTTTGAATAAGTTGTTTTGAAAAAAGAGATCTTGATAAACTGTTTTGCATAAATAAGCTGTTTTGAATAAGTTGTTTTGAAAAAAGAGATCTTGATAAGCTGTTTTGCGTAAATAAGTTGTCTTGAATAAGTTATTTTGAAAAAAGAGATTTTAATAAGTCGTTTTGCATAAATAAGCTGTTTTGAATAAGTTGTGTTGAAAAAAGAGATCTTAATAAGCTGTTTTGCATAAATAAGCTATTTTGAATAAGTTGTTTTGATAAAAGAGATCCTAATAAGCTGTTTTGCAAAAATAAGCTGTTTTGAATAAGTTGTTTTGATAAAAGAGATCCTAATAAGCTGTTTTGCATAAATAAGCCGTTTTGCATAAATAAGTTGTTTTGAGAAAAGAGATCTTGATAAGTTGTTTTGGATAAATAAGTTGTTTTGAAAAAAGAGATCATAATAAACTGTTTTGCATAAATAAGCTTTTTTGAATAAGTTGTTTTGAAAAAAGAGATCTTAATAAGCTGTTTTGCATAAATAAGCTGTTTTGAATAAGTTGTTTTGAAAAAAGAGATCTTGATAAGCTGTTTTGCATAAATTAGTTGTTTTGAATAAGTTGTGTTGAAAAAAGAGATCCTAATAAGCTTTGATAAAAAGAGAGATATTTTCGTTAAAAAAAAATATGGTAAAAAAAATTACAGTAACAAAATATATGGTTATGGATCTGGACATCCAACAAAAAAACCGGATTTATCAAAGTGAATGAGTGATCGTTTATGAATAAACCAGTTAATATCCATATATAAATATCCGATTATTTAAATATGGTTTTGGATTTAAATGTGGTTTTATCGATACAACGAGATATTTTGCTCACCCTATAAATAATAGTTCTCACAAAGAACAAAATGTCAAATACTTAATTTCTAAATCCTACTCCTAATCAAAACCGAACTTAAAACATTAAGTATATTTTTCATTATCTTTAAATTCCATTAGATTCTTGTAATTTCAATTCAAAACAATTTATCTTCCCGTCGATTTTCAATTCACATCATTGTCTTTTTATTCATTTACTTTCTAGCATGTTGAGGTTTCAATTCATTTTCAATTATGTATTTTAGTCTTAAGACATTTACGACTTTGTCTTTTAATCTAAACCCTTTTACATTCATATTTTCTTTAAATTCAATCGTCATTTCTATAAAAAAAACCCTTTAGCTTTAAAACAAATTAACTTCAAACCATTTTCAACCATAAAATCCAGAGTCAATTCAAAGGCATTTTCAAAATCAAGTTCAGAAAAACCAGGAGTCCACCTATTAATTTGTTTGGACTCTCCCTCAAAGACACACTAGTTAAGCATTTATGTTTTAGATTTGTTCTCACTTCACAACACAAGTCACTGTGACCACCGTCTTAAACCATAGTGACGAACACATATAAGCTCTTAATATTATTTTTGTTTGCCGGTACGAAACTTTCACTGCCGCATAGCAGTCATTAGTTTAACACTTTCGTCTTTTATCTCATTTTTTTTCCGATTTCACCATTTTTGTTATAATCAGGAAACACTTTCGTCTTTTATCTCATTTTTTTTTTCCGATTTCACCATTTTTGTTATAATTAAGAAACACTTCATAAGTATAGGTGTTTGCATTACGGTTTGAATGGACTTTTAAGTAAAATATCATTTGATTCTAAAATAAAATATCATGCAATTTGGTTGAGATTGGATTGTTTTTTCAATGGAGTTTGAATCCGATCGGATTAATTCAATTTTTACATATATATTATACACATTTATTTATATATTATATTTATAGTTTTGGACATAAACCCATGGCTCAAAGAGAACAAGTTAGGGGGATAGATTCCTTGTGAATACAAACCCAGGCCTGTTAACTTTTTATAACGTTAAAGGTGAAACAAACTATGTGCTGATATACATCAACTTTTAGGTTGTAAGGGTTTGTCACCATTCACAGTTGGCTTGCTTGAATCTCTGCCATGGTTCCGGTCGGTTAGGGTTTCACCTTTGAATTTTCACATGAAGCCAACCATTGAAATTAAACACCCGGGTTTTATTCATTGCATTTGCTGGTATAAGCTCTTAATTTTTATCTTTATTTATATAAATGTAATATTTAATGTCAACATAAGTTAGACCAAACAACAAACTCTAACTCTATAATCTTTTTGCTCAAAAAAAAAAACTATAATTATTTTTTTCTTCTTTCAAATAGTCTGGTGGGTGGAACTCATACACTTTTTAAATGTGGAGAAGTGGGGTATCCAGGGTTGGACCCCAACCCCTACATATATTATGCAATGTTCCTATCAACTGAGTTAAGTTAACAGAGACTCTAACTCTATAATCTATATACATTGAGAAAGAGGCGAGAAGGGAGCAAAGAGCTGAAGAGGTCAGCATTCCCTCGTAGAAATTCTGTCATAATGCGAGGACTTCTTAGTAATTAAAATTAATTTTGTATCACTCTTATATAAAATAAAATTTTGCTATTACATAAAGTTTTAATAATACTTTTAGTATTAGAAAAAAAAAAATACTTTTAGAAGATAATTTAATCGACGAAATGTTTAGAGATTTCAAGCAGGAGAAGTACCTCTATAAAAAAAAAGAATTATCTACATTTAATTTATGATATTCTTCAAATACAATTACTTCTAATGAAACCAAGCTGCTTGGGCTCCAGTGGCAAGAAGCTCCTTCCAAGGACGTACCCGAGGAATACCGGGTTCGATTTCCAGGGAGAACAACGCCTGGCCAGTGCGCATGCCTCTACGCACGAGCTAGATTAGTCGTTCACCATTGGTGAGTCGGAAACCGGTGCGAAAGCCAAAAAAAAAAAAAACTTCTAATGGAAGAAATTTATATAAAAAAAGGTAAGAGTGGATAAATCACATTTTTAGGCCGTATACGTTAATCAAGATGATCTATTTGCCGCTCCTAATGCTTCGACTTAGCTAATAATTTTTACAAACCCGCATTTTTCTGTCACGTAGTTTAATCGACTTGTCTATAATTTTGAATGGCGTCTAAATTAATTTTGAGTGTAATCAATGACAAAAATTGTATAATGTATGGAGGAGATACAAAGTCATGATGAAGATTAGACCAATCCATTTATAAGAAACATTATCCACCATAAAACATGTGTAATATAAGTGTTCATGTTATACAGTTTGTATCGACTTTCAAGTAAAATATCATTCGATTATAAAATAAAATAACATGCAATTTTGTTGAGATTGGATTGTATTTTCAATGGAGTTTGAATCTGATCGGATTAATTCAAGTTTTACATATATATATTATACATATTTATTTATATATTATATCTATAGTTTTTGACATAAACCCATGGCTCAAAGAGAACATAGTTAGGGGATAGATTCTTTCTGAATACAAACCCAGGCTTGTAAACTTTTTATAACGTTAAAGGTGGAACAAACTATGTGCTGATATACATCAACTTTTAGGTTGTAAGGGTTTGGCACCATTCACAGTTGGCTTGCTTGAATCAATCTCTGCCATGGTTTCCGGTCGGTTACGGTTTCAACTTTGAATTTTCACATGAAGCCAACCATTGAAATTAAACACCTGGGTTTTATTCATACCCTTCATTCAATATCCTCTTCTCTTCTTCTCCTAGCCATCCTTTTCATGACGTTACATATCATTAATATACTCTTCCGTATTTTTTGTCGTTTTGTTATACCTTTAACTCTATGATCATATGCATTTCTGTACTTTACAATCTTTTTTGCATCCATTCGGGATTTCACGCGTAATAATAAGTTTTTCTTTTTTAAGAAATAAATTGTTTCATCTCCTTTTGCTCTTGAGAGTAAAGAGTAACTTTATGTGAACTCTACTGAATCTGGAAATCTATTTTAAAATAAGCTTAAAATCTTGAGAATATACATTGCTATTTTATTTTGTTTGTGTGTACAAAGACATGTTGTCAATGGCGGAGTTAGAAAAAAAAGTTAGGATTGGCCACTAAAATTAACGGTTGAAAAATTGTCTAAACCTCGCAAAATAGACCTATAATTGAATTATTTAAATTTTTTGGGTGGGCCACTACATCACTTTGCGGAAATTTGGATCAACCGAAACCTAAAACCGACATAAAATTGTATAAAATCTTGCAAAATAGACCTATAATCGTTGATTTTTTAATTTTTCCGGGTGGGCCGTGGCCCACCCCAGCCCATGAAGGGCTCCGCCACTGCATGTTGTTATGTGACGTTTGACAACGATCTAATTTAAGGACGTTTTTGGTACATGAAAGTGATTTTTACATACATTGAAATTAATTGGAATCAAAATAATAAAAGGACTTGTGGATTAAGTTATCCACTTAATGCATAGCATGGTTATAATTTTGTTTCTTTGGTAAACCCGGTCAGAAATCTATTATGGCTAAAAGAATCAATTTTTTAAAATTTAAGGGAAGTCCTCGGAAATTTGACTTGTAATAAAAGTTTTGAGCCGTAAAAGGTATAAACTTCAAATTTCATTTCGTTAAAGTAGTAAGAAAAGAAAATGAACGAAGCCCATATTTACTTATATGTGAGAGTCTCATGAAAGTCATTTTTAAATTGAATGAAATGAATGAATTATGCGATCAACATTGGGTTGATCTAAGTGGTAAGGGTTTGTGTTATGTAAGTAAATGGTTTTTTTTAACAAAAATAAAAAGATGGTTAAAGGTTCATTTCATATCTCTTGGGAATGGGAAAATTTGATTAGAAATCTGCATATGAAGAAAATGGATTGGGAGGAAATCAAAATTTATCCATGCACGTCACAAATTTTGTAGTATACACTTGCTCAAAATTGTGAGAATCCATCAAACGTATCTATAATCTGATATCACAATTTGTGACTTCTATATTTTCACATTAGAATGACATCAAAATGCAAGAATTTATGGTTGAACGTACAACTAAACACACCGGTAGATTAGTCATGCATTTTTTTGAAATGACAAATTTATTCACGTCGAGTAAATGCAAGGCGCATACAACTCGCGGGAAAACCAAAAACAAATACAAAACGGCGCCGCATATATGCGGAACGGCTCACCCATAAACACCCAAATAATGAGGCCGGAGTATAAGAACAGACAAAAACAAAAACGCATTTATAAAGTATACGAACGGACAAAAAACAAAATAATTAGTCATGTATAAAGTATTGTAAAAACTTCATAATTAAAAAATAAATAAAATGAATGAATTATGCTAGGAATATTTATATTATTTTTTTACCAGGGGAATGAATATTTATTAACGTGACAGTATGGTAAAATAATAAGGTTTAATTGCACTTTTTCCCCTTATCTTTTGCTAATTGTGCGATTTTGCACTCCTTCTTTTTTTTTTG
>Ga0315914_1007750_pt1 | contig 14717 bp, 15 predicted proteins | sample MpolenodulesMG_FD_203920 | JGI IMG/M metagenome (GOLD analysis project Ga0315914, IMG submission 203920) | Medicago polymorpha root nodule microbial communities from Los Angeles, California, United States - elongated nodules | ecosystem: Host-associated > Plants > Roots > Nodule | place: USA... | reverse complement strand
AGTCTCTTTCTTGTGTGATTGAGCAACTTGTAATTTGAGATTACATTTTAGTGGAACTCTCCTTGGAAGTGCAAGGAGGACAGGACTACTTCCGGTTTGTGGAAGGAACCTGTGTAATTGCTTCTGTTCTTTCTTCTTCTTTTCTTTACATTATCCGCTGCACATAGACTCTGAACTCACTCAGACTCTGAACTACTTCAGACTCTGAACTTGAGGACAGTTATCAAGAACGTGAAAGAAGAAGTTTCCAAAAACACAATTCAACCCCCCCCCCCCTTCTTGTGGTTTTTCTCACCTTCACAAATGGATTTCGCCATCTTCAGCTTCATCAGTATCTCCGTTAGCATTGCTAGCACTGAAAACAGTTTTAGGCGAAGCTGAGATTTGGGTTGTAGGGGGTAAGTTTTCAGTAACTTGCTGACATGACTCTGTTCCTAGACGAATATCCTCTTGCCCCTTGGAGGCAACATCTGTCTTTGGTTCGGTCTCATCACTTGCTTGTGCTGGACTGTCAATTTCTTCTTCTTCGACGACAAGGTTTAGAGAGGAAGAAAGATGGGAAGTTTTGGGTTTCAGTCCAACATGTTCTCCAGCAGTAAAGGCAATATCCTATAAAAGAGGATCAAAATTTGAGTTAATGAAAGCATCAAATTTTTCAAACTCCGAAATAAGAAAAGATGTTGCAGTGATTACCTTATCACCGCCAGGGCAAGAATTAGCACTTTTTGGACCTTTGACAGGAACATCTTTGACAGGTTTAGGGTCAGAAGCTTTCTTGTCGGAATCAGAAGATGCACCTGCTCCAGATTTGCCTTTGTCAGATTTTGAGATCCTCTAGTTCTTGGGCTTAGATGGTTGTTTAGCATTTTTGCTGGTAACTTCTGATTTAGCCTTGATAGCCCTCTTTAGACTCTAAAAATGCAAGAGCAAACCCGTTCAGAGTTCAGTGAAGTTATATTCCGACAGGTAAATAGCTACAGAACTTACTTGTCTTGTCTGAATTTTTGAAACTGAGCCAGTGTCCTCCGTCGACACACTGCTCTGAGCCTTTGTAAGAGGTGAAGCTGTAAAATAAAGGATACATACGTTAAAACAATAAGTATGTTTGACGGAAATATTGAACTCAAACATTATTTTGTGTATCACCTGTTAGACAATCACTATTCAAGCGTTCGATGCGAACTTGGTGAAGTCCGTAGTGTAACATTTTTGGGTAATCGTGTAAACCGAATATAGTCTAGGTCACATGTTGTTCTTTTGGTTTTAAAGAATTTTGAATGGCATCGTAGGCAAAGTAATAAAAGTAAAATCTGCACTAGGAAGTATGGGGAACTTTATCCAATGAAATGTTAAAGCCATTTTATATTTAATTTATATGTCCCCCCACACGAAAAGGAAATTTTATGTTTGGAAGCCTTTCAAGCATTTTATGTTTCAAAACTAGTGCAACCTCTTTTACAGTTCTTTCGACATTTAGTGGATTATACACAACTTCAAAAAAATTATGGAAAGCTTGTATCTCTTTAATGTGCATACCTTTGGTTTTCTTAGATTTGCCCTGCAAAGAAGGAAAAGCATTGGTCAGCTTAGTACGAAACGTCGTCTCATCGACAAGGTGAGCAGAATAATATGAATGTCACCACAAAGAGAAATTTTCAGTAAACTCATGAGAAATCTGGAATGAAATAGGTTCGATAGTTGGGGGTAGACCATTAAAAACGCTGAGGTGTTGGCGATATAGGGCTTCTGACATTTTGTCGAGGTTTTCATAAATGGTCTCACAAAATGTGGCAATGGTTGCTGGTCTGAACTGGCTCAATCAAAATTGATGGGCTACTAAATGAGGATAATAGCCAATCAGCTTGTAATCATTTTTCCCAGTGGTGAACCTCACAAGGAGAAAAGTGGGAGTCGGATAAGCTTTCCACACTTTGACGTTGTTCTCAAGATGTTTGGCTTCCTTCGTTGGAAATTCCCTTTGAAACCACTTAGGACCTAGCTTACGACTAACAAAAGGAGCCATAGTTGGTTCAAAGATGTCACATTTAGAAAAGACATCATAGTACTCCAAGAAGTCGTCGACAGATGATTGACCAGCACTCTTCTTAGTAAGATGAGCGAGTCGAAACCCTTCTATCTTTTGACTGTCGAATTCTTTATCATGGACTGGTGGAATGTGGAAATTTATTTTTGCTTCGAAAGTGGCAATGAGCCACAATTGAAAGAACCACCAAGGACCAGCAAGATTCAAGGTTTTGCCTTCATCCAGACCCTTCATAGTGTCGCACCCAACCTAGATGGAATTATACAAAGTTCCCAAAAGTAGCCTCCCCAGGATAAAGGTATGACCTTCATGGAGCTGAATGGCTATGGTAACATATTGTTTAGCTACTTGGAGGGAACGAGTGCAAAAGACATAGTGGCAGAGCCAAAAGGCAAGAAAAGTAATGTGTTCTTCGTCAGAAACTTCAGTGGTACTTTTGTCGAAGTATTTGGTTTATGAATGCATCATAAGCAACTATGTCCAACTTGAAGTGTGTCTTGTTCTCTTGATCAGGATCATAGGACTCACCAATTGGGGGCAACCTAGTGATGGCAGCTACGTCGAACATGGTAGGTGAGAGTAGGCCACACTTAAGTTGCATGGTGTTGGTAGAACTTTCCCGGTAGTGCATCGCTGCCAATCTGAGGTTTTCATCAAAATTTAATCCTGTCCTGAAAATTTGGATTATATTGTAGATACCTAGGGTTTTCCAAACCGAGGCTTTCTTCGATTCGACTTTCTTTAACCAATTCAAGAAGGCAGGGGGCATGGAGAGCTGAAGGATAAGATCTAAAAACTTGGTGGGCCATATAGGACATGTTGGGAATATCATCCTAAAAGACTATGGGCCTTCGATCCTCGTAAGCAGGAAAGGTTTCCTCAAGTTCTGGAGTTTTCAGTTTGGGATCTGGGTAAAGGCCCTAGGAAAGAATAAACGGTATCAGAAACATAATATGGAATCAATACCTGGGATTGCCAAATTTTCGCTTTCTCCGCGTCTAAGTCAGGTTCCGAAGCGTAAGTTTGATTGTCTTTTAGAGGGAAAGCTTCAACAGTGGTAGCAAGAGGAATTTCTTTGCCTTTGGTAGATCCAGTTGCTTGACCGCAATCAGAAGCCATTTTTGAATTTGAGAGTTTTTTTCGAAAGAGCGGCAGAAGATTCAGAAATGGTGAAAAATGGTGATTAACAAATTACTGTTTCCAAGAGAAAAGATTAAGTGAAATGAATAAGTAGAGGGACGAGAGGAACTGTAGTGGGAGCTAAATACCCTTTTAATTGCTAAACCGTTTGGATGCTGCCACGTGTTTGCCTCGGTGGGTACGATCAATGGCTGACAGTTGGTATTTGATATGCTGAGGTGTCCCACTAACTTTTCAACTACAAGGAATGGTTCACTAAAATCATAAAATGGTGTCGACCATTAGATCATGTGAGGCACTTTCAAAAATGTCAATCTTCTTCTTTCTTGACAGGAATCGTCGAAAATGGCATTTTTTGGGGCATCTTGTTAGCATGTAATTTCGAAAGGCTCATTTAATATGGTCACTATTTGTTTGACCTTTAACTTTGCAGGAATCGAAGGCTTTCTCATTATATTGGAGGATTTCGACAAGACATCAAGCCTAGCGTGTGTAGTCAGGATTCGACAGAGCAAGGCTAAAAGCATGATTGCGTTGAAGTAAAGCAGTCAAGGTGGGAAAGGCACGATTTCAAGCTTGAAGGCGGCTTCCTTAGTCGGAACATGGGGCGAGCGGTTGTCTAAGATGGGAGAAGTGCTGATCATGGGATTAGTGGTTCGTCAGTTAGTTATTTTAGTATAAATAAGTGTTTCCAAGCCGGAAAATGAGTCGCAAATCATATATAGATTTCTACAACACCCAAACTACCGGTATCTAGGGAAACGAGTTATACAGAATGTATGTAAACTGATTTGTAGACCACATTTATTTTAATGCAATGCATTTTACCTTTCCTTTAAGTTTATGTGATTAAACTTTTACCTTTTCATTTATCTTTATATTGATTTTTCTTGCAATCTCAAACCTGTCGAGAGACAGTGCCTTCTTTAATTCAAACCCGTCTTGCCCTCTAAGTAACCTGAGTGCAACTCGCAGCCCTTTTTCAAACCTTTTTTCGATCAAAACCTTTGCACAACATGCTCCTGAGATCTCTAGTTCAGTCTCGCTTGTAATAATCAGAACTAGCCTGTAGTTTTCCGAAAACACCGGTAAACAGAAGCCAACATGTGTTTGATGGCTCAATCAAATGATGAAGAAGAGGTAATTGTCTATAAAATCGATCCTTTATATAGAGATCTTGAAAATAAAATTGACAGTCTCTTATATGATTCAAATTTTCTAACTAATAGATGTCATTCATTAATCAAAGAACTTTCTGAACTAAAAGAATAAAAACAGAAACTTCAAAACAAGTATGATGAATCTAGAAAAATCTTACAAACTTTGCAAGACTCTCATTTTAAAATGTCTGAACAACAAAAAGATTTGGACAGAAAACAAAAGGACATTTTTTTCTAAACCTTTTGACGTACAAAAGGAAAAAACTCTTTTGAAAAAGGAAGTTGAAGATCTAAAGAATGATCCTACATGTTTTATAAAGTCCACAGAAACATTTCAAAATATTTTGGGATCACAAGGTGGAAGTGCTGAAAAATCTGGTTTTGGATTTAAAGATCCAAACAAAATTATTGATAGTTTTGTACCTCAAAAGGCTGAAGCTAAATTGAAACTAAAATGTTCATACTGTGACAGGCTAAGACATATTGATTCATTATGTTTTCATAAGAAAAAATTTATTAAGAAAAATAAGATTAATCTTAGTTCAAAACGTTCTCATCTCAATAGATCAAAAAGCTCACAAAAGGTTGAGAAGGCTAAAAAGCTGTGTCCCTACTATAACAAATCTGATCATATAAGACAAAATGTTACAATAAGAAAAGATCTCTTAGAAGAACTAACCCTAAAGGACCCAACATTACATGGATACGTAAAGTTTTTGTCTTGTCAAATGTAGGTCCTTCCTCATGGTGCTAGAGCAAAGTCATGGTACTTGACTAGTGGTTGTTCTAGACACATGACAAGTGATAGGAATTGTTTTCTGACCTTTGAAAAGAAGGATGGATGACTAGTTACACTTGGAATTAATGACATAGGTAAAATCAGAGGTAAAGGTACTATAGGTAAACTTAACTCTGCTAAAATAGAAAATGTTCAGTATGTAGAAGGTTTAAAACACAATCTACTTAGCATAAGTCAAATATGTGATAATGGATTTGAAGTTGTCTTTAAACCTAACATATATGAAATAAGACAAACTTCCTTTCACAAACTATTTTTCTTTGGATCAAGGAAAAATAACTTATATGTTTTAGATTTAAATGATATGCCAGCTTAATCATCTTTTATGTCTCTTCAAAAAGATAAATGGATTTGGCACAAAAAAGTGGTCATATAGGTATGAAAATTATTGCTAAACTTTATCAACTTGATCTAGTTAGAGGTTTGCCTATGATTAGCTTTTAAAAGGACAAGATATGTGAAGCTTGTATTAAAGGAAAACAAGTCAAAAGCAGTTTTAAAATAATTGAATTTATTTCAACTCAAAAACCTTTAAAGCTTCTTCACATTGATCTCTTTGGTCCAGTTCAAACTGCAATTCTAAATGACAAAAGATATGGTTTTATTATTTTTGATGACTTTTTCATATTTACATGGGTTCTATTCTTAAAACACAAAGATGAATCTTTTGAAGCATTTCAAAACTTTTGTAAAAGAGTTCAAAATGAAAAAAGTTCTAATATCATGACAGTAAGGAGTGATCATGGAGGTGAATTTGAAAATGCATCCTCCAAAACATTCTTTGACGAAAATGGTAATAAACATATTTTTTCTTGTGCATGAACTACACAATAAAATGGAGTTGTTGAAAGAAAAAATAGTACTTTGTAAGAAATGGCTAGAACAGTGTTAAATGAATCAAATGTTGAAGATTATTTTTGGGTTGAAGCCATTAATACATCTTTTTACATTTTGAATAGAGTTTCAATCAGAAAGGCTCTTAATAAAACCTCATATGAACTCTGGAAAAACATCAAACCTAGCAAATCTTATTTTCACATATTTGGCTGCTATTGCTACATTCTGAACAACAAAGAAAAATTGGCTAAGATTGATCCTAAATCAGATAAAGCTATCTTTTTGGGATACTCTACAACTTCCAAAGGTTATAGAGTGTACAATCTAAAAACACAGATGATTGAAATTAGTATGCATGTCATGTTTGATAAATGTGTTGACATTCTCAACCTAAAGAGAGTGAAGACACTGAACTACCAACACTTCAAAATGTTACCACTCAGAGCACTGTAAGTACAGTAGAGAAAGAAGATGATCAGATTGTTCAGGATCAATCCCTTCAAAGTCCACCTAGAAGTTGGAGAATGGTAGGAAATCATCCTGCAGATAAAATCATTAGAAGCACAACTGATGGTGTAAGAACCAGAATGTCCTTTCAAGGAAACAACATGACAGTGATTTCTCCAGTGGAACCTAAGTCAATCAATGAAGCTATAACTGATGACTCATAGATTGAGGCCATGAAAGATGAACTTTCTCAGTTTGAGAGAAACAAAGTCTGGAACTTAGTTCCAAACAATCAAGGCAAAACCATCATTGGAACAAGACGGGTCTTTAGAAACAAGCTTGATGAAGATGGCAAGGTTGTCAGAAACAAAGCAAGGTTAGTTGCTCAAGGGTACAACCAACAAGAAGGTATTGACTATGATGAGACTTTTGCACCGGTGGCAAGGTTAGAAGCTATCAGAATTCTTCTTGCATATGTTGCACATAAAAACATTAAATTTTTCAAATAGTTGTGTAAAGTTCATTTTTAAATGGTTTTTTAAATGAAGAAATTTATTAAGTCAACCTCTTGGCTTCATAAATGAAGAAAAACCAAATCATGTTTTTAAACTAAAGCACTTTATGGTCTTAAACAAGATCCTAGAGCTTGGTATGATAGGCTTGACACATTTTTAATTGAAAATGGATTTTGAAGAGGAAAAATAGATACCACACTTTTTAGAAAAACTCATAACTCAGACTTACTCATAGTCAAAGTTTATGTGGGTGATATCATTTTTGGTGCCACTAAAGAAAAAAGTGTGAAGATTTTTTCAACCTAATGCAAAGTGAATTTGAGATGAGCATGATGAGTGAAATTGGTTTTTTCCTTGGTTTACAAATCAAACAACATCCAAATGGAATCTTTATAGGTCAAGAAAAGTATTTCAAAGACATCCTTAAAAAATATAAAATGAATGAGGCAAAAATCATGACCACCCCTATGCATCCATCTTCAAGTTTAGATAGGGATGAGAGTGGAAAATCTATTTCTGAAAAAGAATATAGAAGCATGATAGGATCATTATTATATTTAACTGCTAGTAGACCTGACATAGTGTTTGCAGTAAATTTATGTGCTAGATTTCAAACATGTGCAAAAGAATATCACTTAACAACAGTTAAAAGGATTTTTAGATATCTCGTAGGTACTACTGATCTTGGCCTTTGGTATAGAAAATGTTCTAGTTTTGATCTTGTAGCCTATTGTGATGTTGATTATGGTGGAGACAAAGTTGAGAGAAAGAGTACAAGTGGCTCCTGTCAATTCTTGGGATAAGCATTGATTGGATGGTCTTGCATAAAGAAAAACACCATTGCACTCTCCACAACTGAAGCTTAGTATGTCTCTGCAACAAGTTGTTGCTCTCAAGTTTTGTGGATCAGAAATCAGATGGAAGATTATTCACTATGGTACACAAGTGTTCCTATTATGTGTGATAACACAAATGCCATTAATCTTTCAAAAAATCCAATTCAATATTCTACGTCTAAACATATTGAAATTAAGCATCATTTCATAAGAGACCATGATCAGAAAAAGGGTATTGCATTAAGCTTTGTTGATACAAATAATCAATTAGCTAACATTTTCACAAATTCATTAGTTGAGGATATATTCAAATTTATTAAAGAAAAATTGTTAATCATGAAAAATCCCAACAAGGATTGATTACTAAATCACTAAGGGCCTTAGACTAACCCCATTGATGATATCTGATCTTAATCAGAAAGTTCAAACAAAGTTTAGAATGTTTGCAAAGTTCAGAATGTTTGTAAAGTTAAGAATGTTCATATAGTTCAGAATGTTCGCATTTGATCAGAATGTTCAGAACTGTCCTTTTTTATGGATTGAATAATTCATTTTTAAAATGATTATTTACTTCCTTTAGAGGTCCTTCCATATCTCTAGCATTTAATGCCAACATAAAAGTTGTTTTAATTGGCTATTAACTGCAAGACAATGTAAAAAACTGTCAAATCCACCATTTTCTCTTTCCTTCTTTAACGGCTACTTTCTTATCTCTCTTCCTCTACCTTTTTCAATTCCTTTTTCCCCATAAAAGTTGTCATCATCAGTTTATTCCCCTTCTCCACTCTCACATGTTCTCATCTATATATCCAATCAACCTTTTCACAAACTCCCCATTTCAATCTTCCCATTTCACTCTTCTCTCTCTCAAATTTTTCGAAAACTCTATTTTTTTTGTGCAAAATTCATCAATGGCAAGAACTAAAACTACTTATCCCATTCCAGAAAATGACTCAACCCCTGTTGCTCGTTCAAATTCTCCTCCACCATAAACCGCTGTTGAGAATATCAATGAAAACCCATTTCCTCTGAACGAAACACCCCTTCGAATTGTGCTTCCAGATGTGATAATTCCATGTATTGAACCTTCTAAAACCACAAAACCCTTTAAACCTAAGAACAAAAAGTCGGTTATCAAACCAAAGGCCACTAGGAAATCTTCAAGGATCAGGTCTGGATCTTCTTCCACCAAAACCACAATTGTCTCTCATATTGATCTGTCAGATTTAGACGAAAATGATGATAATGATGAAACTCTCTATGAGTTCATGAAGGTTTCCAAAGCTGAGTCTAAGAAAGCCTCGAAAGGAAAGACTCAAGTGGCTACAACTCCTCCAGCTTCTAAATCATCAGAAAATGACTTTTCTTCATCTGAAGAAGAAGAGAAAGAAGCAACTCCTCCTAAAAGACATGGAAAATGGAAGGACATTGAAAAGATTGCATCTTTGATGAAAGCTGAGAAGGAAGCAAAGCTATCACAAAGCCCAGTCAGCAAAGCAAAGTATTTTGACTTTGCAGATCTCAAGAAGAAAGGATGGAACCTACGAGAATATATAGATTCTCAAGAATGGTCCAGCTTTGTGTCTCTACAAGATCTCACTTTTGAAAAGCTTGTAAGAGAATTCTACGGGTCTATGAGAATCAAGGAGAAGAAGAAAGAAAAGATTCTTACCATGATGGCGTAAATTCGCAAGTGCACGGTTTACCGAAGTAGTAAAAAGAGAGTATCGTTTCAACAGGGAGTTGTTCAATTCAATTAACTTTTAATGATGCTTAGGAAAGAGTTTAGTTTAGTTGTAAAGATTGGATTTTTAACGGTTGAAAATAATAATAAAAAGGCGCCTTGGGATTATTGGTTCATCTTGATGACAAACCCTTCACAAACCAAACCCTAAACCTAAACTTTATATTGGACCTGCTTTCTAAATACAAGTTTCTCTTAAGCCTATCACATCTTCTTTCGGTTTCAGTGAGTGTGTTCCTCTAGCAACCACGCCTATTTTCATGGTTGATTGCTATTAGAATCCTTGAAGAACGAAACTTTATTTGTCTCAAGGTTTGCTAGACTATTCTCATGTTTTGCAATCCTTGTCTAATTTCACTTGTTCCAATATCAAAACTTCTTCTTTCGATGCTTCGTTTTGATATTTGTGATGATGAATTAACAAGTACAAACCCTCCGTTGTCGCTTTATGAGTTTGATACTTGTTAATTCATTATAAATACGGTGAAATTAGATTAGAAAGTAGATTTATATTAAATTAGGGTTTGAGGCTTGGTTTGATTAGGATTAGGTCATTAGACTCATCCAACAATCCCAAGACAAGAAGAGTCTACTCACTCATGTTCATCGTAGACATAGAAGAGAAGAAGAAGAACATAAATAAAATAACAAGAAAATAAAGGAAGAACTTTTATTAAAGAAGAGAATTGTCACTATTGAATTCCAAGAACAAAAGATGAACTGTTGTGATAGCTAGCTACTCTATTTATAGTTTACAATGACTTATGTCCTAAGAAATATATCACTAGAATGTTCCACAAGAAACCACAGGCTTTTAGGTCAGAAATAAACTAATAGGTAGCTTGTCCTTGAAGCAGAAATAAAGTAGCAAAAGAGAATCCTAGGGGTTGGCACGGCCGTGTGGCTGGTGGCACGGGCCGTGTCAAGCTTCTGACTTGGGGGAGACATATTTTTGTACTCAATCTTCGTATTTTAAGCATGAATCAGCTCCAAATCCTCTTTCTTTTACTCCAAGACTAAATCTTTAGAATATTTGTTCTTGAAATTAAATAACTTGCGATTGAAGTAAAATAGTTCTAGAAAGGAAATAAAAACAACTAAAATCTAAATAAAATATACTCAAATAATATATTTAAAACACTAATTATTGACTCATCATACCACCATTGTCAAGGGAGTCGAAATCAAAATTACCAAGGAATTTCTCTCTAAAGCATTAAGAATTCCTAATGAAGGTAATGAATTATTCTTCCTTTCCTGGTTTGATAAGATGAAAGTTAGTCGTGACAAACTCATACTTGAGTACACCAAACCTGACCTCCTTTCAACTCCATCAATCAAGAAGATACCCCAAAAATCCTCCATAACATGATTAGGCATACTCTACTTCCAAGGAGTGGTACTTTTGATGCAGTCTCTGACACAGACCTTTGCATCATGTATCATCTCATCAAAAAAAAGAAGTTGAATTTATCCTACATCATTCTTCAACGCATGATATATTCATGTATGAATCCAAAACAAACAAATGTTGTCCTTGCTTATGGCATGCATATAACCACCATTCTTAGAGTTGTTAAGGTTGACCTTGAAGGTGAAGATGGTGATTACACCTTCATTATATTTACTTAAAAGATCCTTGCTCAACTTCACATCACTACATCCAACATGCCTGCCCCTATAACCTAATCTATGGGTGTGTCAAGAGACATTCAAAACAGAAGGTTAAGAAAATAAGGAAGAAAAGGAAAGTTGAGAAAGTTAGGAATCTGTCAAGCATTCAGAAAGATGAGGAGGATGGATCCACTGAAAAAGAAGTGTTTGATGATGATATGGCTGATTCTTCACCAAAGAAGAAGAATGGTGAGCCTTCAACTTTAGATCTCTTCCAAGGAGTTGTTGAGCTTGCAAGAGAAGTCATTCAAAAAGCTGCAGAAGATCAGAATGTTGAAGATCTTTAGCAGGAAGATGAAAGTGTTGGCTATGAAAAGTTGCAAGAAGGAGATGTCTCTCAAGAAAAAGAAGATAAGATAACTCAATATGCACTCAAGGTTGCTGCAACCACTGAAGATCATCTTCAGAAAGTTGACCTAACCAGTGATGTTGTAGTTCAGAATGTTGTTGATCCTCCAACTGAACAACTTCAGAAATTTGTAGAAGTTGAAGAAAATACTGAGCAAGCAGCTCAGAAGCTTGATGTTGCTGAAGAAGATGATCAGGATATACATGATGTGGCTGAAATTCTGGTCAATCAAAGGATGAGTGAAGGACATGATCAAATGGACACTCAAGTAAATGAGCAAGATGAAAATCAAACTGGCTTTGATCTGAATGTGGAAGATCCTAGTTCAGATTTCAATGCAAAGGTGTACCAAGATGCCCAACTTGAAATCAATGATGAAGTGTTTCAACAGACTCATGGAATGGTTCAGGATACTCAAGAAAATCTTGAAATCATAGTTCAGAATGTTCAGATGAATGCTCATGTTGAAACAAGTTTTCCTCATGTTGTCCAGCTGTCAGTAGACCTTGCTCCACAAGCATCTGGGTTTTTGCCTTCAATAGAATTTCAGCTCATGGCTCAACAGACTCCTCAACAAACTCCAAATCCAAACTTCTCCACTTCCACAATGGAATCTCAAACTGGAAAGTTTCTTATTTCTCCTCTCCCCACTCCCACTGCTCTACATTCTCCTCCACCAACCACAAAAAAAAAAAACACAAGCAAGTTACCTAACATTTCCCTCTTTGATTCCCTTGATACTTTTGTCACAAAAGAAGGTCCTTCCAAAGAAAAGGTTGAAGACTCTGCTCCTGCTCGTTCCACAAAGCCATCAAGGGCTGAAAAGCTAAACTTTAGAGGTTTTAGCATCTCTACAAAGACCCATAAGATAGCTTGTATGCTGGCTAAGTGGACTAATGAAGTTCATGCTCCTGGATTAGTTGTTGATCCTCTGTTTTTTTATGATCCTACTGTGTTTGACTCTAAGCCCTCTTCTGAATCTGGGGATTCCACCCCATAGTTCTCTTGGTCTTATATCTCCCTACCTTTTTGCAGATAAATAAATGGGGAGAAGCTTTAGGATAATTATGTCTTTAAGTTTCTAGGTTTAGGCCCTAAGTAAGTCGGTGATCAAAACTTGTTGTTGAAGTTCTTAAAACTTCACTTTTTGTTTGATCACATATGCATTTATGATTTCTTTTTTTGTTTTTGAACCATAAGAATCATGTAATTGTACTGAAAGTATAACATCAATGAACGAAAATAATTTTGGTTCAAATGTGAATGTTTTCATTTATGCCATGAATTATAAAAGTGAAGGAGAGCCTTTTAAAGCTTTTAAAAACTCACTATTATGAATTATAAAAATGAGGAGAGCATAAAAATAATATTTTAGCTCTGAAACTTCTCATATGTATAATCAAAATCCATAATCCTAAATCATAGGTTTTTCATCATCAAAAAGGGAGAGATTGTTGAAGCATAATCCCTAATTAATTTTAAAGATAACAAACATTGATGATTAAGGAATTAATGAACTTTGATTAATTTCTTGGTATTTAACTTGTGCTCTTCAGTGTTTAACTAAGACAAGAACAAAGTTTAAATCATACCAAGAAATCAAACGACATAAAGACTTATGAACTTAGTCAAAGTTCATAAAATTAAAATGAGTTCAGAAGGTTGGACAGAGTTCAGAAGGTTGTTCTGATGAACATCAAGAACCAAGCCCAGAAATTCATGAACAAAATGAAGAACATACAAGGTTCACATGACATAAATAAAAGCCCAGTAAAGTACATTGACTAAGAACCATCAAAGAATGAAATCATTTATTTGATTAAAGTTAAAAAGGGCATCATTAATGTTCATTCAAGACTATGAGCAATTGAAGTACAAAACATTAGGAATATTCCATTAAGAATATCATCCTAAATGTTTTTCATAATGCACTTCATAGATGTTTCACTATTAGGATTTGATTACATCAAATAGGAGTCTTACAAATCATCCTAAGTGAAACAAAAGGAACATTTTGAAGTCTCCTGAGTTCAGAAAGTTCGATGCTGCACCATGCTTTTTCTGACATGAACAGTACAGTTGTTGGAACGTAAAAAGCAAATCTAAAAGCCAGATCTAGTCTTATTCAACAAGAATTCGACACATAAGGGAGTTGGTACTGTACAAAGCTAACCAAATCCCCTAAAGCATGGTTTTGAAGTGACAGTTCCACTTTATCAAATCATGCATGAGTTCCAAGACAGATTTCAAAGAAGATTTGATCTAGGAACATTCTGAAGTACGTACAAGAACAATCTTCATGGTACAATCCAAAAATTCAATTGGTATTCATATGATGAAACTCAGAAACACATCTGGCATTCATTGTTGGAACAAAGGGTGTTTCACAATATCACCTATTGAGTTTTGATAATAACAAGGTATTAAAAATCATCAATTGGACTTGCTAAACAATTTGTTCAAGTGTACAGGATCCATAATCAAAGTACTATTCATAAAGATTCTAATTGAACAAGTTCAAGAGCAAAGGAATTTTATTTGAAGCTAAGAGTGTCTGGAAGAATGCATCTGAAGAAATGTGTCTGAAGAACTGCGTTTGAAGAAAAGGGTCTGAAGAAGTGCTCCTGAAGACACGTCATCAAAAGCAAGGTCATCAGAAGCAATGGTCATCAGAAGCATATCTCGCCAGAAGCTATTTCACCAGAGTTGACAAAGGACAATGTACGAAGTGTACGGCCACGAACTCTGCAACCACCATCTCTGCAATCTTTGTCTCTACAACAAGACAAAGATAACAGTAACATTGTTGCAGACGTTGTTCCTTTAGTAATGGAATGGATTTGAAATTAGTTCTTCTTAGGACAACTATCAAATCAGGCAAAAGATCAAGGGTGAAGAATCAAAGCTTCAAAGCAAGACAAGTTGATGTAATGGCTAAATTCTCAACGTCTCTCAACTCCTCTATAAATAGGGATGAAGACTTAGAGAATAATAACAAGACAACACACACGCATACAAGGCCAATACTCTGTGCAAAACGTTGTAAACAAACATCAACAACTTAGAGAATTCTTTCAATTGTTCATATCTTAGAATTCTTAAGTGTCTAGGAAAACAGAGTCTGTTCTGTTTCGTATTGTATTGTGAATACCTCTGATTGTATATCAAGTAT
>Ga0315914_1007748_pt1 | contig 14719 bp, 12 predicted proteins | sample MpolenodulesMG_FD_203920 | JGI IMG/M metagenome (GOLD analysis project Ga0315914, IMG submission 203920) | Medicago polymorpha root nodule microbial communities from Los Angeles, California, United States - elongated nodules | ecosystem: Host-associated > Plants > Roots > Nodule | place: USA... | reverse complement strand
TATGAGACATATAATTAAAATAGAAATTTCTGGTTTGTGTTTGTTTGCCTATTGGGAGTATGTAAGATAACAATGACCAATCTTTGTACTACTTTTAAGGATTTAAACGTTGTGCTTGGTCGAGGTTTCTGATTTATTTATATTGATTTTGACTCGTAGGTGGAAAATGACATGTTTAAATGGGTAGCATTTATTTCCTTAAATGATGTGTTTTAATGAAGTCTCCTTTGACAATTATACTTACAAAAAATTGTTTACTTTTTCAGGAATTGAAAGAAGAGTCAAAAAGTTAACCTGACTTGATTTGGTTGTCAAAGAACTTATAAAGTACGTACTTGTTATATATTCTCATTAATGAATGTTTAAATTTTGGTACTCGTTAATATTGTTCCACCAAATTTCTTATTATTCTACTTAAGACTGAAATGATATTCATGTGAGAGTTAACTCCATGTGAGTTTTTGAATAATAGTATTGATTGAATGTTATCGACGTATGATGGAAAGAAAATTAGAAAAAGTGATAAATTTGTTTGCAAATGCTATATTTGGTGATTTTTTGAATCATTATGTTGTTGAATTCTTGAGTTTTTATGTTATGGAAACAAAAATTGGAAAAGTGGAAACTTTGTTTTTAATGTATTTTTGTGGTGTCATTTGTATTACTTTGTTACCTGATATTGATTTAAAGCATGGATGTGTTCATGGCATGTTTAGTTCTTATTACCCTTTGTGTGGTGCTGCTCCTTTTACAAAACCATTTTGAATTTGGTGTGATTGATTGAAGAAAAGGGTGGAGTGGATTTGAATTTTAGTAATATTAATTTATTACTTCCAAAATTTGTTTTGTATGCCTCCTATGTATGTTGATTTCTACTCTTATGTAAATTGTGCTCATAATTTAGAGATTTTATTGTGTTAATAGTGTGCTTAGTTATTACTAAACTACATATATCATATTGATTAGTGATGGCATAATGACTATTATTTTTTGTGTGGGTTGCAGAGGTGGGAAGTGAAGCTTCAGCTTTAGAGGTAGGAAATGAAGATTCATCATAGCAAATCACCTCAATCGTGTTACTGGAACAACAATTGTTCATGTCATTTTGATAATTTGAGACTCGTGTATTTGGTAAAATCTCAAAATATTTTAAACAAACTTTTACTTATTATGTAATTTTGAAGATATTGAACAATAACAATGGCTTATATATTAAATGACTTTGTTTGGGTAAAAGTTATTGCTATGTTTCACTTGTAAGTGAGAGATATCAGATGATTGAGTTGAATTATATTTTGTTATCCAATGGAATGAATGTTGTATAGAGAGATTTGACACAACGGTAAAGTTGTTGTCACGTGACTAAAAGGTCACAAGTTCAAGTCACGATATCAACTTCTTAATGAAGTTAATGTTGTAACACCTATTGCTATCAGGCTGGCGCCTAATTCTAGTATTCTAGGGGACAATCGCATAACACCGAAAGTGTTGGCTCTAAGCGATGTCTGGTTTAATGAGTCAAATACATGTGATTGTAAGAAAAAGGAAATCTCGAAATCCCAAAACTCAAGATCCAATGGTAGAAGAAAAAGGGAAACAAAATGTTGTCAATCTAACAATCCTCAATCATATCACCGAATCAACGCCTCGAAAGAGCAAATTCAATCATCGTCATTGCACCCTTTCGTGGAAGCGTAACACATTAATGAGATATGATGGTAACGATATAACGTGTGTAGAGTCGGCCCTTTGGGACATGCACCCCATAGACACGGGAAAACCACACCATTTACAATTCACTGCCCACAAAGTATTCCCAAAGAATGAATGAATAACCGCATAAGGCCTTATCTCAGCTCACAAACCCATATCACATGTACTAAATTTAAGATCATTATTCATTTTCGTGTGTGAAAATACTCAACGAATACCACCAATCTGATACTTGTTTTGCACCTTTGAATTCGATCAATGTATACAAATGGAATGCACACAAATTTCAAAATACAAAAACTAATTAAATAACAACGAACTGGTACAATGATCTACTTGTAACATAATAATAACAATAGTACTTAACATGCATCATGATTATCATGATTTTCACCTTCATAGATTAAAATCCTCAAAACCACTTATTGAAACCCTTGATCCTAAAATAATGAGGAAGGAGGGAAGGGAAACTCACCTCTAATTCTAGGTTGGAATTGATGATTCAAGCTTCAATGTTCTTCTAACTTCATCAATTACTAGTTTTCTATCCAATTTTATCTTCACTCCATGAACCCAACCTTAAATATTCTTCTATCTCCAATCTACTTTTCTCTAGGTTTTCAATCATATAAATATGTGTGATGCCATTTATATCTCTCATTTCTATTTTATTTCTAAATTTTTATTACTATTAACTTGACCAAAATCAATTTAGTTTATTGTTTTGTTTTTAAAACGGATAAACAAGTATCAATATTCAAGCCTATTGATTGAGAAAAATGTGTGTAGCCGTTTATCATACAAATTCATGGGGAAGGGTGTCGTGTCATATAGCACCGCTCAAACAGTACCGAACCGCATATGATTTTTATTTTGGAGTTGATGAATTTTTGGATCAAAACTGCACCGCGAATACCCTACTACATAATATAGGTATCAAGAGCCATCTCATCGAGCCTTCGTACAAAATGTCACCAACAAATAATGCACCTTTCATTATTCATTCAAGTATCCACCCATTCAATGCTTATTTGGGCATCTGATATAATGTCATTTCATTTCATGTACCCACTAATTCAACCTAAACTCGGACGGAGGGGCAAACAAACCACAATAGCTATGAGCTAAGAATTTTAAAGTGAGCAATAACATACATTCATATCCACCAAAAATTACAAGACCCAACATTAAATATAAAAAAAATATATTGTTGTTCTCAAGCAAAATATTTTAATTTTGTGTCACCTTAACCAAAGGAGATTTATTGAAATCATAAGAATATATAACCAAACTTCTATTGGTCAAAGCAGTGAAGTAAGTTGTAGTGGGCTTCTGCCAAAAACTGTTCAACACAGATTGGCATATTTTCATCTTCATTTTGTTTCTCTGCAAGACCCTCCTGAAAATTTTTAAAGTAGAAATATAAAAATGAAATTAAGATGTTATCTTACCAAATTTATATTGATAGTACATATTTTATTATGACTAGTAATAAAATGTATATGTCACTCATAACTAAGAATATAAATTTCTAATACCCAAAACATGACAATGTTAAATTTTCAAAATAATCATTTTTTATATGGTAACCTATGAAATTCATTGAAACTGAATATTAGTGTTACATATAGTAGCTAGGAGCTGATGTGGGATAAACCCCAATCAAGTTTTAGAGTGAATCCTTTTGGATAAGCTTACTAGTTCATGAGCTACATTATTCAAGTTCCTTCTAACATAACTAAACAAAGACAAAATCTAATTGGTTCATCAAAATCTTACAATCTAGAATGATCGTTTCGATGGCAGCAATACAACATTTGAAATTAATACAATTAACAACAACCGCATCAGAGGCTATAGAAATCCGCTTCAGTCCATGATTCACAACAAGTTGTAATTATAATTAAAAATGTTAAACCTTACAAGCAAACATACTAGAAAGTACTAAAAAAGGGTTAAATAAGTCTTTAGTCCCTATAAATATAGCGAATTTTGTTTTTAGTCCTCATAAAAAAAGTGACATCTTTTGGTCCTTATAAAAAATTTAAGCTAATTTTTTTGTGGAAAAACTTTTTATAATCTTCTAAAAAAGTATGTAAAAAATCATTCAAAAATTTAAAAGTTTAAGCATAATTAAACATGTTTTAATTAGAAGTACCACCTGCACAGTGCCGCTACTATCGCCGCGAGTGCTCCAAACTCTCACATGTGTTGTGTGATGAGAGATAGTTTCGTAAATGTGCGTTATTTTTTGTTTGGAGATCTGTTCATCTGTATTGATGTTTAACGTCCTCCAATTTCATATTCAGTTTTAGTTCTGTGTTTAGATCTGGTTTGTCCTTCGACGACTCTCCTGGCCTCTTTCATGTTTCCATGGTGGAGCAATGTTGTGTGTTTGTTTCTAGCATAGTTCACGCGTTGGAGGATTCAAATGGTTTTGCCAGAAATGGCAATGTTAGCTTGTTGATGTTGATCACTATGAGTTGTTTGGTTTTGGATTCATTATCATGTTGACGATCGGGTTCACCGCCATCAATTGAAAATTTCAAGTTTTATGGGTTGCTAGAAAATATGAGAGGGTCTGTTAAGAAGGTGTTGTTGTGTCAGGTTGGTGTTCTCGTTCCTAGACTATCTAATTGTTGTCCAGGTTTGTTGAGATATGCAGGTTTCGAGGTTGTGAGTTTGCCTCCGAGACACACACAAGTACCGCCTGAATATCCATCTCACTATGTTGGTTAGTGAATTCGGACTGTCTTGATATCCTAGTTCATCTTTGTTGGACACAAGACTTTGGGGCTCAAAAGAGTCGTTAATGCCTGCTGCTGATGTAGTAGGGAGTTAATGGTACGTGATCAGTTAGTGTTGACAAATGGTTCATTCGCCAAGCTATAAACCCAATTATTTTGTTTAAATTGATTAGGGTTGGATCCAATATGTTGTTCTTATTGGTTGTATTACCCTACAAGGGTTGATTCATTTGGACTGACTCAGTTAGGTTTTATGTCCCCTTAATTTTTATGTATTTTTTTTTCTGTTTTTTTAATAATGTATATGAGCATTTGACAAAAGGTTTAGAATAGGTTACAAACTTAGTTGGACATCCTATATTCCCTCTATTGTCATTTTCTCTTAGTTTATAAAAAAAAACATTTTAATTTAGCAGCTACTAAAACTACATGCTAAAATTTCTTATAGGGACCAAAATATGTCACTTTCTTTTTTTAAGCAATGAAGTTGTAATCAGAGAGATTATAGCTTCAGAATTCATTCAATAAAAAGATAGGAGTACAAAATAAAGATGATGAGGGGGGACTTAAAACCAAAACCCTCCAAAAAGAGTTAGGAGAATCTAAAGTTTGGGAAACCAGTCTTGTTCCTAGAAAATTCTGCTAAAATTTGAGGAGGAATATCATTGTACCAGAAATGTGAAGATAATGTCAGACCAATGTTAACTAATATGTCTGCACATTTGTTACCCTCTCTATATATGTGACTAACCTAAAACCTGAAGCTATTCAACAAATACAAACAGCTATCCCATCTATTTCTTAAGCTCCAAGGAACTATCTTAGAGGACTTAAAAGCTAAGTGAACTAGCATGGAATCAGTCTCCAACCAAAGACTGTACCATTGATGAACATGAGCCAGCTCTATAGCTACCATTGCTCCAATTAATTATGCATTCAAGGTTGAACATTGGCCAATATTGATAGCAAAGGCACCTAAAAAGTCAGAATCAAAATTTGTAAATACTCCTCCATAAGCAGCTTTACCAGAACTAGCAGCACCATCAGTGTTACATTTTACCCAATCAAAAATTGGGGGAGACCACAAAACTTCTTTTATGATATTAGGCTTAGGGGGATTAACCTTAACATCAAAGTGCTTAAGGATAACAAACTCAGAGATAGATGAACTGGCTGCAAGCTTTGTAAGATTCCCTGATAGGTATGTGCCAGAGATAACCATATTGATTGCAGTTCTGGGAGTTATAAGCTTGTCATTGAATCTCTTTTGATTTCTACAATACCATATAATGTTAAAATAGAAAATGCAAGCAGCTAGAATCACAGTCCTGCACTGTGGGGACCAATTCCTTTCAGCAATCTTCAAAATGTCTATGAAAGATGAAAGGTTGCAGTTCAACTGAGTGATGGAAGAAAGCCAATTCCATACGGAAATTGCAAAGGGGAAATCAAGGAACAAGTGGCTGGTGGTTTCCTGATTTGAGCCACAAAGACTACAGACCGAAGGAAACTGTAAGCCTCTCTTGATGAGGTTTTCATCTGTTGGAAGTTTATCATGGAACAACCTCCAAACTAGAAAAGATTTGGAAGGAGGAACAGAGGTGTGCCAAATCAATTTTGCCTAGTTTAAATGTTGTGGCTGGGGAGTATGAAACATATAGGCATCCTTGAATGATAGGTTTCCATCATGTGAAGGTTTCTAGATGATTTTGTCTTCTTTGTAAGTGTTTGGAACAGTTGTCAGAAATAGTTTCAATTGCAATAGTGGATAAGCATTTAAGAAGACTTGTGGGACACTCCATATGTGATTCATCAAATAAGTTGAAAGTTTTGATTGCAGAAGATGATTTAGATGATCAAGGATGTTTAGGTATGTAGCTAAAGGCTCACCACACCAAGAATCCAACCAGAACCTAATTGATTCACCATTTCCAATTTTTCAAGTAACATTATCTTGAATAGTCTGAAACTTATGTTTTGCACCACTCCACACTGAAGAAGAAACAAAATGTCTGATAGGTTTGTTACTCCTCAATACTCTACTTCTCACCAATTGAGCCCATTGTAAATCTGATTGTAAAATTTCCCAGTAGTTTTTCAAATTGCCTGCCTCATTGATATTAGCAAGACTTCTGATACCAAGCCCTCCTTTCTTGAATGGTTTACACATTATTTGCCAAGCAACAGCTACCAACTTTTTTTGGTTGATATCCCCACTCCAAAGAAAATTCCTCATCCATTGACAATATGCTCAGAGATCTCAGTTGAATCAGTTAACAGTTCATCACCATTGGCTAAATAGGTTATGAGATTGGAGGCATTTATGATTTTGGTTATCCTATGAAAATAAGTTGTGTTTCTGTCACCTTGACTATGCCACTTAACTTTGGATTTTTGTTGCCAAAAGATTTCTTCAGTGTCCAAAACCTTTTCAAGACTGATTTGAACTGCTCTTTCTTGATCCATTAAATCATCAGTGGCACCAGAGTTATCAATTTCCTCTTGAATATAGTTTAGCTTCTCAGTAGCTTCTGTAACTTGTAAAGGAATGTTTCCAAATGTGTTCTTATTCCATACCTTCAAGGCCTCCTTTAAATGTTTCAACTTTTGATTAAGAACAAACATGGGGCAACAAACAAAATTTTGATCCCAACTCTCCTTAACAATTTTGAGGCAATCAGGGTGTGAAATCCAGACTTTAAGAAATTTAAATTGTGAGACAAACTGGATGTCATCATTTTTAAATTCTAAAAGAATAGGGTAGTGATTAGACCTTAACTTAGTGAGGGTAGAACATGAGACCAAGTTGCAGGCATTGAACCAATCTTGACTGCAAATTGCCCTATCCAATCTTCTCTGAATATGAAATCTACCTCTCCTTCCATTTGACCAAGTAAAAGCAGCTCCTCTTGTGTGTAAGTGAATTAACCTATTGCTCTCTGTCCAATTTTGAAAGTCTTGCATGTCTACAGTTGGAGTTCTGAAGTTTCTCCTTTGTTCATGTGCCCCTAAAATTGCATTGAAATCTCCTAGATGTTATTTTGAATGGATTGCAGCTTATCCCATAGAACTCTTCTTCTCAGATGACAAGTTGATACATAAACACCAGAAATGCCAAAAGTTTTCCCATTCAAAGTAATTTCCACTGAAATTTGTTGATCATCAAGGTCTAAAAGAACAGGGTTGATGTTTTTTGAACAAAAATACCACAGGTTAGGTAACTAGTTTCCTCTATTATTCACACAAAAGAGTTTCATGCCAAGCCTGTTAAGCCAGCTCAAAGAAAACTTATTAATATTCATCCAGGGTTCTGAAACAAAACACAAATCAAGTTTATGTTTAACAAGCAACTTTTTTAATGTTAACTTAGTGGGGGAGTTAGCTAATCCCCTCAAATTCCAAAACATGCACTTCATTTCAAAGGTTTGGGTTGGGCAACCTTTGATCTGGTAGAGTAGGTACTCTTCATCAATGCAGCTTTCTGATTTTTCTTTGTTTGCTTTGTAAGCACTTGTTGAAAGCCCTCATCATCAACTGTTACTGGACTGATAACTGGTGAGTGCATTTGCTGTGCAATTTCTCTTGCCTTGGAAACTTGTAGAGCAAGTAATCTGTCTTGTGTTTCATTAGGAACATCTAAATCAGCTAAGTTTGCCCATGATTCCTTCAAGAAATCAATGTCTTTTTGTGCCAAAATTGCTTTAGAGTGAACACTAACAGGACTCTGAACATCTCCTTCTAAATCAGCATGACTTTGTGTATTATCCACAAATTCAGTCTCTTCTTCACTAACAACTTGCTCATTGATAACTGGTTCATCTGGTGTAGGAGTGTTGTTTTCAGCATTCAATGCAAATGCTGCATTGTGAGCTTCAATAGATTCATTAATTTCATCCTCCAAAGCAATATCCTCTTTGTTTCTTTCAACAGTCTTAGTGGTAGAACTCTCCAAATTGACAACTTCAGGCTTCTTTGGAACATATATCTTTTCAGGAACCTTAGCTTTGCCCTGCTTATTCTAGGGTGCACCCTTATTCAAGTCCTTAAGTCTCTTGCAAATGTCAATATGATGACCAGTACATTCACAATGAGTACAAAAATCTGGCAGATTTTCATACTCAATGTCCACAAAGAAAGCAAATCCTTTTCTTTCCACTAAAATCCTGTGAACTAAATCCTGTGCCAAACTCAAATCCACCAAAACACGCGCGTAGTGTCCAAAGGCTCTATCAATTCTAAGCTTGCTTGTTATGGAATCAGTGCATATGGGAGTGCCAACTCCACTAGCAATAGCAAACATAATTCTCTGTCTCCAGTATTCTTGAGAAAGGCCAAATATACGGATCCATACCTGAGCAGTAGTTTGTTGTTGCATGGTAGGGTTGAAGTCTTTGGTCCATGTAAAAAGCTTCAACATTCCCGGATTCAGCGCCCACGATCCTACTGATCTCACCCTCCTGAGATCTTCAATGGATGAAAAAGTGAATTCATAGAATCCCCTTCCAATAGATGAGACTCCCCATTGACCCAGTGATTTCCACATAACTGTCAGCTTGGCTCGCAACTTTTCCAAAGAGAAAGGTGACCCTTTTTCAATATCTACATGGTTACCCTTTTTGATCGGTTGAGGTAGTTGGCTCAAGGGAACATCACAAACATTGCTAAGGGCTTGTGCAAAGGTCTTTTGTTGGTTTTTGGTCACGGTGACACCATTAGGGTTGGACGTATTGCTAGGGTGTTTCGAAATTGGTGGATCTGAATGATCAATCACTTTTTTATAAGGACTATAAACGAAATTGAATATAGTTATAGGGATAAAAAACTAATTTAACCCAACAAAAAAATGCAACTATAAAAAAACATGTTTACTAATGAAAGATTTACATTGTGTAAAAAAATACATTAGTAATTAAGTATATATAATTTTATATTGTAAAATAAAATTCCAAAATTTTAATATCAAAACTTGAAACTGCATTTAGAATTATTAATGATGAATAATGCTAAAATTTCAAAATAAATCAAGTATATGTGAATCTTTCCTTTGCTTTTTCCAATATATATAATACATCTCTAGAGCAATTTGGCATTTTTTTCTATAAAGTTATTTAATAATATTAAAAAATATTGTCCAAGAGGTCTCGACTCAATAGTCAAATTTTAATCTTATAAACTCAAGAATCAGAGTTTGAATCTCATCAGAGACAATTTTAAGATAATCACTAGTGTTATTTTAATTAATAATACTTTCAATCTTCCCCAAATTAAAAATAGAAATAAAAATACAAAGTGAAAGTTATATATCCATTTTTTATAATTTAAAAAGATTTTTTTGTTAATTTGTTTGTAATTTTCTTTTATAATATAATTTCTTATTTTTTATTTAAAAACAAAATAATATTACATGTTTTGGAAAACAATTTTCGTTAAAAAAAATAAAAAAAATTCAAAAACTAAAAGAAAAAACAAAAACATAATAAAAAATCCATTTGAAATAAGAACTTTTATTTCAATAAGAAAGCATATATTGCTTTGAAAGTCAAAGCTAAAAGAAACTATAAAAATTGTTTCTTTATGAACTCTTGTTTTTATAAATAAAATAATCGTTGAAAGTCAAGTCAAAATAAACTTTCTTTATTTAAAAAAGTCAAAATTGAATTTCTAATATTTAATCTTTAAAAATGTCTTAAATATTATTGACACTACTTGGATTAGTACGTGGTTCTTCTTTTCTATTCTTAGCATATCTTTCTTTAAATATTTTTGGTGTCATATTATTTTTAGTAATCTTTCTTAAAATATTTCTGGTATCGTATTATTCTATAGTAACTGAAAAGGTTAAACATTTAGTAAAAAAAATCCTAAAAGGTTAAACATGCATATAGTATAAATGATGAAGTTTTATATATTCAAAAGAGTGTACTCACTTTGATTTTTTTCTCATATTCCTCTACAGCTTTCAGGGACCGCTTTGTAACGGGCATCTCCTTGTGATGATATGTCTGCAACACAACATTAATTAATTAAATATTGATTATGTCAATAAGAAAATATAAGAAGACGTGTTCAAGATGTTGATATAATAATAGTTTGGGACGACTAATGTTCTCATCTGGAAAAACATAAAATTTAGGTGAAAATCATGTAGTTCTTGTAGAATAATATTGGCTTCAGAACTTTTTTTCTCAGCAAATATTATAGCAAAGTCTCTGCACAAGACGAACAGAGACCAACAGATAGAAACTACAAAATAAAAGCGCCAAAACATGTAAAAGTAACAACACTAATACAAACATCGTGTAGATTGAGGGCCACCTTCAACACCAATAAGATATATAACCATAAAAACTAAAATTAACACCTATATCAAAGTCAAACCTCTCACGCTTACCCAAAAGTGATCATAAAAACAAAATTCAATCACATATCGACTGCTGCTCACCATAACCCCTCGAACAAACAACCCAACCAATAAAAACCCCTACAAAGAGAATGACAACTTCTCAATACCACATCTAAGGCCAATTAAACAATTGAGAAATGACTTATTCCAACACCACTCGAACTCTGGTCCATTGGAGAAGACACTAAAACAATCCAAGAAACTTGAGTTGAGAAATTGAACCCCAATTTCGAATCAAAAGTGATCGGTCCACCAGACTCAAGAAGCATATCACTAAGGTACTCCTCAACTCCCAGTTTACTAGGGAAAACACCATAACTAGCTCAAAATTTTGGAACTAGACACTAACTCCCGATTTCGATTAAAAAACGACTAGCCCACCAGAATCTAGGATATCAATCCCATGTGAGACAGGTTCAAAGAGAGAAAATAGAGTTTAAGAGAGAGGTTGGTGTCTCCATAAGAGGTGTATTAAGAGAGAGGTGAAAGCGATTGGAGAGAGTCAATCTAACCCATGAGAGGTGGATCAGTGGTGCGAAGTTCAAAGTTTATCGCACCACCACCAACAACATCTACATGATAACAAAAGAGGTTTTAATTGGTAGGGAAGGGATGCGACAATGACTAGGGTTAGGGGAAGTAGAGAGAGGACATAGTTTTTGGGTGGTAAAGAAATAAAAAAAGATATATCTTTTGGCTTCATAACCTACTTTGATTTCAAAATGAATACGACTAAAACATCTACATAGGTTGGTAAAAATATAATTATTCTATTTTTGGGAATAGGGAAAATCTCACAAGATATGGGAACTAGATGTTGTCTACTCTATAGGTGAAATAGTATAAACATTAAGCACGTGTAACTATAGATTTCTTCTGGCCCACTCTACCGAAAGTAAAGTTGCATTCCTCAATTTCAACGTTAGTTCAACTTAATCATATGTTTGATTTCGCTACAAGCATGATAGGAGCCTCTTATTAACATGAATTCTGCACTACTCATTACTTTTCACCCTCATGATCCTTAATCATCACTACTGAAAATCTTTTTCGTTTCTTGTCCCAAACTCCATTGAATTGGGAGGGATACCCTTTGATAAACTAAATGTTATACTTTAAACCTCAAATTAGGGTATTAAAAATACCCTACAAGAGACTCTACAAGAGACATATTCAAAGTAAATCTCGTAGCATATGCTTCTAAGTAATAAGAACACATGAATTAAGTATATAATTATACTAAAATTGAAGGGGGTGAGGAGGATGTGAAGATATAAGACTTTGTTGTACAACCTATGGTGATAATATGCATCTTTTTTTCAGCTCTTAATAATATGAAAAGTTCGTAGTTAATCATGATTGATTTAGAGCACTTATGAGATGTATGACATTCTTGGAAGTTTCCCTGCAATGTGAGATTACAGACAAAGTACATTAAACGACCCGTGAGTGGTGGTGTTTGGACACTGACAATACTTAAAGTAATCTATAATAGGTATGTGGAGTTGGTGTGTGAGGTTTGTTCAACGAGTGGCTCTAAGAGGATTACAGGAAAAGGAAATTCAAAAAATTCAAATCGAAAAAGAGGGGTGATTTTGATGTATGAGACTATATTTTAAAGGAATTCATACAATAATTGAGCTTACGAATAAGATACAACATCCTTTTCTATATAGAACATAAGAATGTCATTGATAGCTTTTGAACTTCAACATTCTTGAAAACTATTTTAGCTAAGCATTCTTATTTAATATATAACTATCAACTATCATATTCTTTAATTTTATCAACTAAAATTGTTAACTCCCCACATCTAATAAACTTATTTTCACTTAAACCTATTTTAGCTACCTTGTTTTTCTGTACTGTCAATCTCATTAAGCAAGCAGAACATTGCTAAACGAGATACTATATATATTTTTAAATAAATTCTATTTACTAAGAAGGGGGCCTGTTTTATAGTTCTAGAAAATCCTATTTTAGACGTGGATTGAGAACAAATATGAACTTAATAATCAGAATATTAATTCTAAAAAAAAAAAAAAAAAATCAGAACATTAACGAGAGAAAACAAATATGAGAAAACATAGGTTTTCCTTATGTTTGGCAATACTATTATGCTTATGCTAAGAATAGAATATGTTCAGATAGGATTGATCAAGATATGTTTATAGAAAATATGTTATGATAAGTTGTGTCTTTCGAGGCTCCAGATTATGCTAGATGAGATTTCTCCGAGAGGAAAGTCTACAAGACGATAAGACAAGTTACATGATCTAGCCTGGTATGATAGGATTTTAATCAAATTATGTATGAGAATGTTTTTGTACTACTCACAATGACCATTCTATAAAATCAACTCAGATAATTTGTGTGATACACCCTAACTGCATATAAATGAAATTGAATATGATACTTATGGTATGGACAATCAATCCTAGAATGACTATCAACTGATAGTAATTATAAGTTTCCCACAAGATAACCAACAACCTAGGATAGGTGAAACTCACTGACACTGTTTGTCAAATCCCATTCTCTTTATTTTATTTTTCACATGTTCAGGTTGCTCGAGAATAGGGTAAGCATAAGGAAGCTGATTGATTTATGCATGCATATCTCATATTAGTCTTACATATACTATCCTATATGTATTGTGTACTTTTCAGTTAGTGCCTATTTACTTAAGCATAGTTCTATGTTATGTACAAGTCAGTTAGTACTTGTTTGTCAGATGTAGACTATGTACTTGATGTATTTCATTCGAACAAAAATTTCAATTGTAATTTTAATGTATCAAGTACTTATGTTTAACACTCATCTAAATATTAAGACAAATTTAGTATGGGTGTTACAATATTCTTTTATTATCTGAAGAATTTTTTTTAACTCCCCACTTCTAAGAAACTTATTTTCTATTAAGCAAAATAGCTTTAAAACATTGTATGTTCAAAATATATTATTTGGAAGCTTCCACACACGCAGAGATGTATATGTATATATATATTGTCTTGCCTATCACTTACAATTAATATTTTGTAATGCATTTCCTTAAATAGTTTTTCTTATATGCATGCTTATTCTTTTTAAGAAAAACAAACTCATGATTAGTCATTTCCAATGGCATCCCAAATTACATGATTTTTTATCAAAAGTATTCATTTTAAAATTGACAAAATACCTTATCAGTCCTCTTTCCGTTGCTTCTTAGTTTCTCTGTAACTTCCCAGTTGTTCATCAATTCAGCTGAAAGCCCTCTAGGGCTTTTTCGTTTACTTTTTCTTTGAGTAGGTGGACTTGAAATCTAAATTCATTTTTGGCTAAAAAGTTATTAATAGAATTTAAAACAATGAAGTGCAAAAATATTCTAATAAAGACATATTAAAAATTGAAATAATGTACAAATTACCTCATTTGTTATAGCAATGTTGATGGTAGTATCATCACCGCCATCAAAATTAGTATTCTCATCTTTTTCATTGTTGTTATTTGGAAATATGCATGTTATTGGGTTAGCATCATGGATCACATTCTCTTCCTGATCATAATTAAACGAATTATACATATATGTCACAAAAATTATTACAATGCACATACAAAATATGAATGTAATTTATTCTATTAAATAGAAAATCTAATAAAGGCATATTAAAGATTGAAATAATGTACAAATTACCTCATTTGTTATAGCAATGTTGATGGTAGTATCATCACCGCCATCAAAATTAATATTCTCATCTTTTTCATTGTTGTTATTTGGAAATATGCATGTTATTGGGTTAGCATCATGGATCACATTCTCTTCCTGATCATAATTAAACGAATTATACATATATGTCACAAAAATTATTACAAT
>Ga0315914_1007746_pt1 | contig 14721 bp, 8 predicted proteins | sample MpolenodulesMG_FD_203920 | JGI IMG/M metagenome (GOLD analysis project Ga0315914, IMG submission 203920) | Medicago polymorpha root nodule microbial communities from Los Angeles, California, United States - elongated nodules | ecosystem: Host-associated > Plants > Roots > Nodule | place: USA... | reverse complement strand
AAGTTGTTGACTTGGATCAAAACCCTGCCTTTTAAAAGCTTCAGGGTGTCAAAACGTTACGTTTAATAGTGCTAGAAAGATATTTGTTGTTGTAAATAGTTGTCTTTCTAGCACTACAAAAAATCATTTGTGACCATTAAACGTAGCGTTTTGACACCCTCGAGCTTTTAAAATGCAACATTTTGATCCAAGTCAACAACTTAACGACTACATCAACATCATTTAAACGGAGACTGACAGCAGGGGTAACGGTGAAATAGTTTAGCAACTAAAATGATCTATTTGAAACTTTTGAAACTTAAAAGACTAACTTGGGAATTCTATCAAACTAAAAGGACCTAATTGAAACTTTCGAAACTTAAATGACTAACTTGAAAATTCTGTTGAGTTGTTTTACGAAAGGAAAAAAAAATTATTTTATATTATTTATAATTAATTACTAGCAAAAAGACAGACACACTTAAAAGTATAGAGAAGAGATGTTTGTGATTTTATTTTTTTTGGAAAGAAGATGTTTGTGAATTTTAAATTGTAATAAACACACAAATCATGTTTCTCTTTTTCGATGACATCAAAAATATAACAAATATAATATAAATTCTTATCTTTTTAATGACACCAACAAAAAAACACTACTATAAGAAAATTTGTGTAAGAATTTATTTGAAACAACGAAAAAAGCCAGCCGAAAATCCTCTATTTTCTTTATAAATAATATGGATAATATCTACATCTTATTTGCCAAAATGTGTCAGCGAAAAAATAAAATATTTTATTTTGAATTTTTATTACTTATAATAAAAAATATTGATTACTTTTAATGTTAAAATGTAAAATATTTAGTCTAAATTTATAAACAATGAAATCATATATTTTCTTATGAAATGATATTTTTAATGATATAAAAGTTAAAATAAGAGTACCGAAACATCTTAATTTAAATCATATGATATTTTTTAAATCTTAAAAAAAGGTTTAGAAAAATGGGGATAAAAGAAAAGGTGTCTTGATAGACATGAACTCAATTTTTCCACCGATGATGAAAGGTGATTAAACACATTGGAAGGTACATGTGATTGGTTCTGCACACTGTTTAAACATGGATAAGTGCCACCCACATTGGGACCAAATGCAAGTTTTGTGGGACTTTCCCGTTTGAAGAGAAGTTAGGGTTGGGAGAGAATTATTTAATCATATATACTATACAAGTAATTTTTTTAACCTTTTTTTGTTTGACAAATTTTTTTTTTTTTGGTCAGGTAGCCTAGTGGCTAGAATTCACCTTATAAGGTGAATAAGTGGGGTGTTCGGGGTTTGAATCCCGAACCCTGCATATAATAATGCATTGTCCTACCAACTGAGCTATGCTCACGGAACTTTTTTTGACGAATTTATTACGATGTTAATGATACAAATCATCTACCACTATTTATTTGTGATTTATTTTCATTAAAGAACCTTATATACATACACTACTAAAAAAACAAAAATCAGTGAGAGAAATTTAGTGAGGGAAAACGTGAAATCCCTCTCAAATTTCATCACTAAATTTTACGACCAAGAAGTTTGTGAGGAATTTCAATTTTTCCGTCACTAATTTTCCTCTCAAATTTTTCTTTTTCTAGTAGTGATAAGATTAGTTCTCTCTCATCTCGACCTAATTTTTTCAACGTGATTTATCTATATATGTTGTGCGATTTTGAAATAGTAAATCTGTTCTTTTTTCTTTTTTGTTTCGAAACATGTTGTAATGGATTCCACCTTAAATTAAAATTGAGATTGGCTAACAAACGTCTTTAGACATTTTTTCGGTTTTTAAAATAATGAATTATATTTTAAAAAAGTTAAATATTTTGATTTACAATGCATTAAATACACGTATTTTTTATAAATATTTACCCTAATGGTTTTTAAAGAATTTCTTAGATGCATTCGTTACCATTTATCATTAAAAGATATGACTTTTGGAGTGCATTAATCTTGCTTTCTTTTGTTGTTGATTGAAGTGATAAGAAAATGTTATCATGTAAGATTGCCCAAATCCTGATTAGGCCCACAAGATGTGCTTATCAAGGAGAATTAACCAATGAAACAATAAATTACAATTTCTAATTAGTGATTATTAAGAGACATGATCCTATCATATTAGAAACCCCATTAACTTTCTAATCATCTTTGTTTCTTTTCGTAACCATTACTTTGGAAGCATCCAAAAAGGATAAAAAGATAAACCCTCAATGTGACTTGGTTTTCAAGTTGGAAAACCCTTTATTTGGATATTGTTCAAATCACTTTTTTTAGCACTCCCTAAACAATATGGGCATGACTCAATGTAGCCCCTCCATGTACTCCAAGTGACACTACCTAATTCATTTTAAAATTGTAACTCCTCCCAATTTTTAAAAATTAAATTATTGGATGTATATGAGGGTGGAGTTTGCTTTAAGTCATGTGATTGTGAAGTGCCTCTCTTTTCTTTCTCTCCCATTATTAAATATATATGTATATGTATTATAATTAATAATTAATATTAGTACAATCTATAGTCTAATTAAGCTACGTGGATCAATGCGTACATTGCTTAGATTGTAGACCAGAATGTCCACTACTCCACTCAAATTAATAACAAATAAAATTAAAGAAACAATCAAAATCCCTACCTTTTACGTGTTTGAAATACATGTGTTGGAACATCTCGTGAATTGAATTTAATTTTAGAGACTTTGGTCAATTAACAAGACAAAAACAAGTGCGTGGTTTGCTAATAAAGTGAGGGACATATAGACGGCTATATATATGCAGATGCAACATGGCACCCACATAATATATTACCCAAGCATATGAACAATATATATATTTGGGGAACATTTGCACATGATAGGACAAAATCTAATACCTGTTTTCTATAAATATCTATCTATATTTTCAAAAATAAAATATAGTTCATGCAAGAACTCTTATTAGATATTGTCAGTGTAGTTCCATTGACATGGCACACAGTTAATGATATTGCCACATGAGCACTAAACTATTTGCAGGGGGTACAAATTTAAATCAATTATTGTGTTTTCATTTACTCACACCCAACTTTGACTGTCCGTTTTCACTTGCTGTGAACTTTTGAACTAACTATTGCAAACTTGCTTGTTAAAAAATAAAACTATTGCAAACTTAATTTATTGTGTTGTCACTTATTATTCACCCAGCTTTGACTGTCCTTTTTTCTCTTCATGTAAACTTTTGATATTTCAGCTAATTTGGTTTCAAATTTTACGAGAAAATTACTGACTAGATGAGGCACATCATGCAAGACTGAAAAGAAGTACTGAATTATCATATATAGTTATTTACAAGGAAACTTAAGCATGTTTAACAACCGAGAAATTTTGAAGAGAAACTCAAGTTAGATCGTGTGTGTAGTGCTGGAACTCTAGCTAGGTCGATGGAGTGTTATTGAAGTATAAGCCGTAGAATAATTAGCTAGAATAGTGTAGTAAGAACTAGTTGCAATTGCTTCCTTCAACAAAAAGAAAACTAGTTGCAATTACTTTTATATTACAAGTTATTGAAGTAACCTCAACTAATTAACTTCCTGAAGTGGATTGGTATAGGTCAACAGGATAAAGAACAAATATAAAGAAAAATCAAAGTTGTGAGTATTATTGATGGGACAAGACAAAGTAACATGACAAAAAGTTTGAATCATACCAACATTTATAACTCGGTTACAATGTAGTAACTTGTGGACTAGTATAGGTCGTCCGGATAAAGAACAAATGTCTACACCTTAACAGGCTTAACACTTGATAGACTATGGACTGGTATGTATCGACCGAATAAATGACAAATGTCTACACCTATATAGGTTTGACGCTTGATGGTTGCGAACTAGTATTGGTCGACCGAATAAAGAACAACCTTCTATACCTTAACTGACTTGACGCTTGGTGGATAGTGGATTGACATGGATGGACCGTACCATGTGAATTGTAATAGTTGACTTGACCGACCATCAAGATCTTACTCAACACTAGATTGACTATTCAAATTATGTCAACTCAGCCCGTCCTCGTTCAACACTGGTTTGACTATTCAAGTAATGCCAGCTCAGCTCGACCTCGCTCTACACTGGTTTGACTGTTCAAGTCATGCCAGCTCAAATCGTCATCACTCAACAATGATTTGACTATTGAAGTCATGCCAACTCAACTCATCCTCACTTAACACTGGTTTGAATGTTCAAGTGACACAAACCATATCAAGCTCACCCCAAATTAAGCTATGCAGATAAACTTGTTGTGGTCCGAACTAAAGTTTCACATGCTCTGATTCTACATGTCTTGTACGAATGATCAACGTCTCTGAAAGCGCGTCTCAACTTCATGTGCCCTATATGGATGAGTTGCAGCCTAGTTCACGCGCGACCGTAGTCAAACCAGAGAACCAATGGGAGGCTCTGGATCACAACTTTATGGGACTGAGTGACCAAAAAAATGCCCATTAAATCTACAAATCAAGGGTTATAAATGGGGACACTTAAAAGGCATTAAGGGAATTCATATTTCTAATTTGCATTTAATTTTTAGAGTGTTCTTGGAGCTCCACCTGAATAGCTCCCCTGTTATAACTTGTGTTTACATATGTGAATATGAAGTTAATTAGTTAGAAATTATAGTTTATTATGGCAGTAAAATAACAATTAGCAGCTGGATGCAATTGATTAGTAAGCAATACATCGATGCTATGCAAGAGTGTATCGTGCTTCGTTATCAATTGGATATTTGGATAAGAAAAACCTTTTAGTTTTCTCTCCTCTTCAACACAAGTAGATTATTATATAAACGCACGGTCCATCCTAATATTTGGGTATGCATTCAAATCAGATTGATAGCAATTAACGCCTATCTTATAATCAGTTACTCGAAAACATACCAAAGATATTTTAGCAGTTTTTAAAGTAATAAAAATGTAAAAAATTAAAAGCTATTTTCATTATTTCTTGAAATGTAAATAGCTTTTAACTAACATTTTTAGTTAGTGTTTTATCTTCTCTCCGTCTTCACTTAAAAAATATTTTTCCTCTTTGTTAACAAGGAAAACTAACATAAATTTTTAAAAAATAGAACAAAATATATGTCCTCAAAAGAAACGGGATCTAAAGTTTTTCTTCTTATATGTATTGGACCAATTTTAGATTCAGAACAAGTCAATAAGACAAGCTTGTTTAGATAGATATCTACCAGCAAGTATGATATTTTAATTAAAGTAAGTGACTTGTATCTAACCTGACAATCTAAATAATTTATACCTGTGAAAAGGTTTTGCAATTTATGGTTGTACTTGTGTGTTAATATTCAATGCGTGTCCAGTTCCTTTAAATTAAGTTGAACCGAATAATACATAGGTTGAATTGTAGGAAAGAAAAGTTAACCCAAAAGTCATATGAGTTTCATTTGTAAAACCTTACTTATTGGATTAGGTTTGAATTTTATTATTGGTGAGAGTTATAGTTAGAAACATTTAGTTGGATTGCATCCTTGCAAATTTCTTAACTAATACCCCTGAAAGGAATACAATGGAGCAGTTTTGGACATAATATCTAATACCCAAGAAAGAAAATTATTCATTTTCACCTATGCTTTTAAGTGCCTTTTTTTTTTTTTTACAAAAATAAAACGATATTCATTCTTTCAAATTGATAGAGTACATCACATTAGATACAAACATCGCTAAAAACGTAAAGGATGAATCTGCGAACAAACTCACAGCACCTAAGTTAATAGCATACAATGACAAAATGCCTACAAATAATATGATTAAATCTAAGTCACTGAAATACTCATGTTTCCAGATCTGCAACGTTGACCACAAATTATTGATTGAATTTGTAATTGACTAATGTCAATCTTTCAACAGGAACTAAGTGAACACTGCGACAAGACACGAAATCAAACGTCGCACAAGACGACTAACAACACAACGCCGCAATTAGACGACGAAATCACAAAAACACAAAAGGAAAAACTTGATATATGTGAAAACCACTTATTTAGATTGAAAAAAAAGAGGAAAAAAGATGTTGAGGGGTGATTTTAGGTCAAAAAATGACCTAAAACCACCCCTCCTCAATCATGTTAAGAGCTTATTTGAATTTGTTTGTGTGCCTAGTAAAAAGACAAGAAGTGTACACCCAAGTTGTTTCTAACAATTTGGAGACCCTATTATAATCTTGATAGTTTTCATTTAAAAAAAAAATTGAAAAGAAAGAAATCAAACACCACTTATAATGACAAGCAACTAAGTTGTAGTTAAATATACGAGCAATCGTTCAAGCATGACTTTTACCTTCAGACAAATACACATTTACCTATGGACAATGCATAATTTACAGCAAAATTGTTGTCTTTCGGTCTTTAACCTACGAAAAAATGTCATTTAGTAAAGGATTTTGTCCATAGGTAAAAGTATTTTTATTTTATTTTATTGCAAATTTTGAGGCCCCTCTAAGTTAGAGGCTCTTAGCAAATGGCCTTGATGCACTTTCATAGGGCCTCCGACCCTATGTACATCCTCATTTCTTGTATTTATCATTAAAAAAATACAACAAGTGTACTCTCTCTGTTCCATATTATAAGTCACTTTGTGAAATTTTTCTTTCTCACCATACAATATTAATTACATTTTTTAATTTTTGCGAAATTGTCAAAAAGAATTATAACTTGGAAGGGAGGAAGTATTAAATAAACCCTGTCTTATGTCTTTGTAAAAAGTTTCAAAATGTTTTGAGACTACAATTCAACCAACATTTCTTATATTTTTTTTTAATGATAAATGTTACCATGCAAATTGTAATGTTACTTTCTCGTTTGTTAGAATTAGAACTCTACATTTTTTTTAGCTCCTTAACATATTACTTGTAAAATAAAAATCCTCAACATATTAAATCCCTTAGCTCAACAAATTTAGCTACTCATCCCCCTATACTTCTTGCATTTAACTTGTGAAGTTTTAATGTTTGGCTATGAAAAACCACAAATAGGAAGAAAAGGTGATGTCTCTCGATACGCAATAAAGAATAAGGTGAAAAGTAAGGGGTAGGGCACTAAGGGGGTGTTACAATAGGCAGTGGCGAAGTCGGGTGAGCCACTAAAATTATTTATAATATATAAACATAAAATAAAGTTCTAATAAGCATTAAACATGAAGTTGAAATGACGGAGTTTGACTAAAAAGTTAGTGTGTGGATACTTAAATAATTACATATTTAACAACTACTATAAATTATGAAACTTTTTTTTGTACATTACAACTACAACTGTTAACTGATAGAATTTTCAGTTGACAGGACAATATGCGAGAGATTTGAAACCCATGCAAATTTGAAGGTCTATAAGCCTCCGCTAACATGCCAAGTATAAGTGTCACAAAATTCACGTATGCCACTTTTGAAACTGCGGAAAACTATAATTGTTAAAAAATTGTTTAAAGTCTCACAAAATAAACCTATAATTGAATTATTTAAATTTTCTAGGTGGGCCACTACACCACTTTGCGAAAATTTGAATCAGCCGAAACCTAAAACCGACACAAAATTGTATAAAATCTCACAAAATAGGCCTATAGATGTTAATTTTTAAATTTTTCCGAGTGGGCCCATGAAGGGCTCCGCCATTGATGATAGGGTTTAGTAATATTCATAAGAGAGATATTTAAGAGAAAAAGAAATAAAAGGGGTGGTGTATGAGAAAAACCTAAAGTGCAAAAATAAACAAATATGAGAAGTCCAGTAGGAAAAAAAAAATCTAGAAGAAAAAATGAAATGTTAATGGGTTTGAAATAGTTTTTTTTTTTTTTAATTTGAGTGGGTTACGAGTTTTGGTAAACCCAAAATTGTTGTGGGTTTGGTAATCTACACACAATTAGTACTTTCAAAAAGCTATTACAGATAAAAATTATAAAAATTGCTTTTCTTCCATCACGTTTTGCTCACTGCCAACTGCACTTTTAAAAATGCCTCCAGCGTGAGTTAAGTCATGCATTTGTTAAATGCAGCGTGACTTAACTCACACTGCATGTCTTTTAAAGGTCAGACAACAACTCATTTCCTCATTTCTCATCTAAAATCTCCAAAAACTCTCTCAAATCAACCAAATCCTTAATTTCTTCAAGTTCAAATCCAACAACACTCCAATAACAAGTAAGTTTTTCATAATCAAACATCATTAACCTTTTATGTTTATATGTTAGTTTTTCCTCTTAAATTAGATTTTTTTATTTATTTTAAGGTCTTTTTAAATTTTGATTTTTTTTGGCAAGAAATAACACAATGTTTACATGTAAATGACTTATATTGCTTAATTGTTTAGATGTTTGCATGCTTATGTTGTAGTTATGAGTTTTAAGGTTTATGTATAATTTGCACAGCAAGTGTTTGATGAAATGTTTGAATGAGTTTTTCATTGATTGTTTAATTTCTTATAGTGTAGATATGAAAAATGGACAATTTGTTCAAAGCTCAAGTACATTTCAACGGTGAAAACCCTCATTTGTTCAAGGTTCGGGTCGATGTCACGCTAAAGGACCTGATACTTCAACTGAATGAAATCAATTAAGGACTCAACCCCGGAGACACAAGGAGGGTGGAGGACCTTCAATATGCATGTCCCAGTTATTTGCAAACCGAAAAGATAATGATGATTGACGATGGTTGCGGGAGGAGCATGTTCTCCAAATATCGTTAGGAACACATGTTCCCGAGAATTAAGATGGAAGCTATGTTGCTGAGATCGCTTGAAAATATTTTGAATAGTTTTATTGTACCACAAGATTATGTTTAGGTAGAATCATTATTATGTAGTGTCTTTATTTTGTTGGAATTTAAGTTTAATTCTTGTTAGTTTACGGAATATGTTGGTATTAAAGTGTCTTATACTGAATGTAAAGATTTGCAAGTCTCTTTGAAATTTCAAAAGAATGGATAAAACATATATTGTATTATACCTAATGGTTGTACAAATTCTTTCATCAGATTCCTTCGTATAAGATGAGTGGGACATAAGGGAATGCACCTATAAGACGTTGTTTTGTGCTTGATCATGCTCCTCTGTCAATTGAAATTTGTAAGTTGGCAGGGCAATAAGATTAAGTTAAAAACAACCTCTTGGAATGCATTCCTGTTTGTCACTACTCATCTTATATGAAGGAATTTGATGGGAACATGTGTACAACTCATTAGGTAGAATGCAACATGTGTTATATTCATTCTTTTGAGTTTTCAAAGGCCGCTGCAAATCCTTACATTAAGTATAAGACACTTCAATTTCAACATTTTCCGCAAACTTTCAACAATTTAATTTAAATCCAACATCATGATTATACCATATATATTTAGGGAGAATGTGTATTGTGTATTGTTTGAATTGATTTTGTGTATTTGTGCAACTTTATTCAAATTTATTCAATACAGGTCAACGTGAGTTAACTCACGCTAGGTTTAATTAGTCTTCGAAGACATTATATTTTTTAGATGGCAAAATCATAAAATAAATGCAAATATAAACAAAAATAAAACAACAAAATTGATACACATAAAATCTCATTTTATTATTATATACATTTAAAAATAAGGTATGTTTCTTGTCTAGGGAATGGGGGTTGGGGTAAAGCAAAATCTCTTTCACAAGAAGATGGAGGTGATGGGGTAAAGCTAAACCAGTGGTGCAAGGTGATGGGGAGGAAAAGGAAGGGGAAGGAGAAATAAATGGTGGGGGAGAAGGGGACTGGGGTAAGACATGCTTCTTGTCTAAGGCAAAAGAGACTTTGATGGTCAACCTTACAACCAGACAAATCAACATGACACCTAGACAAATCACACTTGTTTGCAATGCGTTGCCATCCCCATTAATCGTTCATACAATACCTAAAATTTTCAAAGAGGCCTCTTTCTATTAAAGGCCAGCGATGGAAATACATTGTTGTATAAGGAAGAGGAGGAGAGAGTGTGAGATGATGGTGTGAGAAATAGTGAAGGTTGGAAGGGTATTTATAGGTGGATTGGATGCATAGGTTGTAACTACCCATAATGGTGAGTCAAAAACCATGTAAAATCAAGTTTTACTGTAAACCCATTTGGGTTGGCCTGGTGGTATTGGCTTGGGACCTGGAAGTGTGCTCCTCATTGAGGTTTCATGATCGATTCTCCCCACTGTCAATTTAGGTGGGTTAATTTAGCTTCTTAAAAAAAAAAAAAAGTTTTACTAGTTAACCACCGTCCAAAAAACGTGTTTTTTGTGGTGCAGACCATCAGTCAAAGAAACGTGAGTTAAGTCACGCTGGGCTTATAACCTGCGTGAGTTAAGTCACACTAGGTTATAACCTGCGTGAGTTAACTCACGCTGAAAGTACCTAGCGTGACTTAAGTCACGCGGAGGTACTTTCGTCCATTCAGTTGGGCATGAGTATTTTTTGATGGGAGAATATCAGTTTTCAAAAATTACATATGTGTATTCCTATCAAAAACTAAGAAAAATATATTTTGAGATGAATAAGTTTTGGAATGTTCAACGTTTATTTGGTGTTATTGTTAGTTGTTTAAGAGAAGTGAATAGACGTGACAACGTTCTTGCAATGTTTTGGAAGAAAGGAGTTGAAATCGATGTATTATCTCTTTCCTCTAACCACATTGATATCTTAATTGCTATTGAGAATGAAGATGAGAAATGGAGGTGGTATATGATTATAACAAACTGAAATATTAAGTTTGTTTTCAGATTATATTTGCCAAAAGGTTTTGAAGCATGAATTAGAGTAACTTAATGAAAAAACACATGGTCTTATGAGTTTTGAGATGCTTTAGATTACATATTCTGAAATTAAATAGAACGCTTTAGATTACATAATATGAAACATGGGTAAAATTGGAAAAAGAGAGGACGCGCAAGAAGCGAGAAAATATAGGAAATAAATTCCCCCCTTTTTCTTATTGTTTGGATGGGTTTAACCAAGTTTTAGTAATCATGTGATTATGGAAGACGCGGTTCAATTTGAAATCACTTTGATTCAGTGTTTTAAAATCCGGACCGATCCGGCCGGTTGGCTCGCAAATCGGAGGGTGCAGCGGTTCATGCATGCAATAGGACCGGATATGCAATTAACCTGCTGAAACCCGGTGTGACCCGACCGCTGAACCAGTTTAGCCCACCTGACCCGTTTTCCCATTTATTTATTTATTTAATAAAAACGCACATCATATATAAAGACAAAAACCCTAGTAACACATACTCCCAACCCAAATGCCATTTTCAACCGCCGTTCTCCTCTCCCATCTCAACCGATGAAGATGATGAATATGGATATCAAGACTATGACAATTTGACTCCAGGGGTATAAATAGTTTATTGATTAGTGAATTGTTATAACTTATTTGAGTTTCTGTTTTTTGTTGACTATGCAACTTACTTGGGTTTGTAAGTCTGTTATATTTTGATTTCCAACAATGTTTAGAACAAACTATGTTTTAAAGATGGTATCTGAATTAGAACTTATTTGTGAGGTTTTTTTATGCAGTACTATTCTTTAATGTATGAGCTAATTTGAATTTGGATTGGAATTAACTTGAATTGTGTTGCAATTACGAAGTTAACTTGCAAACTTGCAGTCATGAATATAATTTTTTTTAATGTACGAACTTTAAATAGAAAAATAAATGACAGGATTTTTGTTTTATCAAAATTTCATTCATAATGTAATTGTTTCTCATAAACATTTTTATATAGACCATATCAATAGTCATGCGGTCCAACCAGTAACTCATTGGGCCGACCAGTGACCCAGTATGTTGACAAGGTCGATCACCGGTCCGAGTTTTAAAACACTGCTTTGATTTGAGAGTGAAAACTCAATTTAAATTTACACAAATTTTTCGTGGCTCAATTCAATCTCTATTAAAAAATAAATACAAATTAGTCTCTGCTAACTTTATACCAGGCAAAGGGACTGATTGTCATTAGTTTGAAAATGTCATTTCGCCCCTTTAATTTTAGTCCATGCAATAAGTTTTTCTTATAATTTGACTTTGAAATATCAAAACACCTTTAAATAGTCCTTTCATTAGTCCATGACATATTACTAATCACTTAAGCCACTTGGATTGACTTGATAATGTTGACTTAAGATCTTGAAGTGTGTTTCTCTTAATGTTTCATGTTCAAATATTTCGGTGTCAATTTCAGGGGGTTAGTTTGAATTCTTAATAAAAACATATTACTAATCACATGATTAACTCTATTAGTTAATTTTTGTAATAATTTATATTATTTTAGAGGCAATAATTTTTGTTAAAAACAAGGTAATCAGAACCGGATCAATCACTAAATCGACATACTTATGGGTTCGAGATTTTAAGGTTGAATCAGTATTCATATTCAGTAAATATATATTTTAAATTTTATATAAAAAATATACAAAATAATATAATATTCATATTTTTTTTTACAAATTATTTATATAAATTAATACTTTTTTGAGATAATATATAAATTAATACTTATAACTTATATGAATTAATACTCATATACTTTAATTTCATAATGCTTAAAAGCTTATACATATATAAACAAACAAATTGCTCCTTGTGAGTAGAGACATTACATAATATATGCAGACTTAGTAAAAACTCTGGACAATCCATTTATTCATTTGAAAAAAATGAATTTTTAGCCACTAAACTACTTCATCAAAATAGAATATATATTATATAATAATATAAACAAACAAATGACTGAATTCTTTGCTAAATGATGCTAAAAAAATACTCAAAAGATAGTGGACCAAGTGCGTAATGGGTCGTGTAGGTTAGATTCAAAACATTAACCCTAATTCAGTTTCTACAGAGCACCACCATCTCCTCCATTTTTCAAGTATGCGCCACATCCTCACTTTTTCTCACTATTCACTTGTTATTGCCTCACTGCATCTCTTCGTCTTTTTGAATTCTCCTATTCTTTATGTATGTTCATCGGGTTCAAGCAATGTATGTCTTGTTAAAAATGGACTGATCTATTCCTCAATTCTATTACCTAACAAATTATAGGGCTAACCGAACCGGACACTAGTCTGGTTCACATTTTAGCCGATCAAACCGGTTGATCGGGTTCAATTTTCATTACCTCGTTAAAAAGTAAAAAAAAACTTAAAAATAGAATAAAAAATGCAAATCATTGTGTTAAGTCTCACGTGAAGTAATCACTAGTAAAGACTTTACATAATATATTACATAATATATGCTGAGCCATGCAAAGCCTTTGAATATCGTCGTGAACTTAACTCAATTGGTAGGGACAATGCATAATATATATAAAGTCCGAGTTTCAAACCCCGACCACCACAAACAAAAAGTGCCTTGGAATCGATCAAACCGTTGATTTCCCAGGTTTCAACCGGTTTTTTTTTATATATTCCCCAATTCTATTACCTAGCAGATTATAGGGTTATCGAACCGGACACTGGTCCGGTTGATGTTTGAAGTTTGAACCGGTCGAACCGACCTATTCTGTTTTTATTACCTTGGTTAAGAAGTTTTGAAAAAAAGTCGAAAAATAGAATAAAAAACGCAAACCCTGAGTGTGCCAGAAATCGAGTCTGTGAAAGCAAAGGAAGGAGGAGAAGGTCGCAGTTTACAGCATGAGTTCATCCAACATTAGAGATCTTCAACGCGAATTGGAGAACAAAGCTAACGATCTCAACAAGCTTCAAAAGGGTAACCACCTTTTCACTATTCTATTTCATTTCTTTACTTTATACACTTTTCTCCTAATTTCTTCAAAATCGTTAATTTTTTTTTTTTTTTTTGCAGATATTGCGAAGAATCATCAAGTGAGAAAGAAGTACACTATTCAACTTGGCGAAAATGAGCTCGTTCTTAAGGTACCCTTTTATGTATTTTAGGGTTCTTTTTTTAATTTTACTGAGCTCGTTCTTATGGTACCCTTTTAGGGTCAGTCCATACCGAGGTTCGCTCTGGCTTCAATTGGGTTCTGCTAGTGGACAATAGGATTAGTCGATCTTTGGGCCGGATACCGAGATTTTTTAAAAAAAAAGTTTGATAGTTAGTTCAATTCTAGTTAGTTTGATTTTCGAATGTGTATTCGGTTAACTAGTTTGATCACTAGAATTAGGATACAAACTAAGGATGAATTGGTAATTTTTGATATATTTAGGATTATTTTATTGCGACAGCGCTGTCGCACAATTAGGACCAAAATGATGGTTTGATGTTTGCTGTGTTACATTGATTGTTTTGGTTTTCATTGTTGTTTTTTAAATAGGAGTTGGATTTATTGCAAGAAGACGCAAATGTTTACAAGTTAATTGGACCCGTACTTGTTAAGCAAGATTTGGCTGAGGCCAACGCAAATGTCCGCAAGAGAATTGAATACATTTCAGCTGAACTGTAAAGCTTCTTGTCTCTTTTTTATTTTCTTGATTTTGGAGGTTTCTGTAGTATTTGATTTAATTCATCTTCCTAGAAAAATGATCTGTTTCATAACTCTGTTAGAACATGTTTCTTTAGTATATGATTTAATTCATCTGGCACGGGTAATCATATTTACTTTAAGAGATAATTCTATGATTGAAAAGTAACCACTTGGAATGTTTATTAGGGGATATATATATATATATATATATATATATATATATATATATATATATATTATCTATCTT
>Ga0315914_1007745_pt1 | contig 14721 bp, 5 predicted proteins | sample MpolenodulesMG_FD_203920 | JGI IMG/M metagenome (GOLD analysis project Ga0315914, IMG submission 203920) | Medicago polymorpha root nodule microbial communities from Los Angeles, California, United States - elongated nodules | ecosystem: Host-associated > Plants > Roots > Nodule | place: USA... | reverse complement strand
CTTTAAATCTTGCTTATTCTTCCAGATTTGCTTGACATAATCAAGTTCCTTATGAAAGGATTCACAACGATTTGGAATACTGCAAAAGATTGATGAGTTATAACTTATATGAACGCACAAGAACCGAATTAGCACATAATAAAATAGATCTGCTATACATATAGCTAAAAGAAGAAACTACGGAAATGCCACTAAGAAGCACCACATGGGAATTCTGATCAATATATCAGATCACATGAACCCTAATTCATGGCCTGAACTCTGCGATATCCAACACTGAACTCAAGTGTAGTCAACTGTGGATAGTGAAAAATAGCGGATTGTTCAAATTCCACTATGCAACAGTGCCATAGTGCCGCTATACCCACTATTTCACAGTATTTTGTACTAAATAGCGTATTGCGGAAACATTAGCGATTTGTCAAATACACCGTGAACTCTAAACTAAGGGTTGCATCACACTACATTACTAAACACTTCATTGCTATTTCACAGTATTTTGTACTAAATAGCGTATTGTGTAAACAATAGCGATTTGTCAAATTCTGCTATGCATTAACAACACTGTGAACTCTAAACTAACTAAGGGTTGCATCACACTACATTACTAACACTTCATTGCTAAGAAAGGATTCATGTCGACCACATGATTATCCGATCATCTTTTATACTGTATAATAATAACTAACAAACTGTGTTGTTAATCCCAGATAGCATCGCATCGACCCCCTAAAATGCTATAGTGGTATATCGAATAGTGGGATAGCCGCTATTGCAATGACTAAAAATCGGTGTACAAAGTAAGCATAAATATTCAAAAATAAAAAAATACACGAAATTATAAAAACCATCATACTTGATAATTAAAGAACCTAAAGTACAAAACAACAAAACTTAAAAAGAGAAGAAAAACATAATAGAAACAAACTAAAAGTAGGCAGAAAAACATAACGATTGTTTGTGCGCTTAACACAACAAAATGAGGAACAGAACATTACCCTTTTAACTCTAGAAAAAACAGTTAAAAAAAAAGGAAGAGGAATTTTGCTCTAAACTCCTACTAGCAGACACGATAGCAGTTTAGGGCAGCAAATTCACTGTAATTGGTTGCTGCAACCACTACTATTGTTGACTGTGGTTCGCGGGCCAAAACCACTGTGTCGAACCCTACCACAGATACGATATTCCGCTATAGCACGCTATTGACAACATAGCTAGCAAATACTAAAATATTGATGTTAATCTAATATAAAAGTAATATTTTCACAATAACACTGAGTATTTGACAATTAACTTTGTAGTTCAAGGGTAAGTTTCAATTAATATGATTGAACACTGAACATATTAGGATCAAAACTTGAAACCTCGCCTCCAGGGTTTTCTCCCTTGTCAATAAAGGGAAGGGTAGACAGTTAGAAATGTAACGACATCAAAACACAAAAAAGAATAAAATCATTTGCAATCAATAAATTATGGCCAACAAGTACATATATTAGCGAGTATTAAACACTAAATCTAACTAGATTTATTAAGGAAAGGGATAAAATAAAACCTAGAAAGGTGAGCGTAAAATAGTTGCTTGGCCAGAAGTTGGCATTTCTCTACTGTAGCAGGATCCTGAATGTATTCCTTGTTCTTCTCCAACAGCTGATTGTGGGAAGAAGTTCCATGCTTGGTTAAAAATTGGGACGCTTGACATGCTTTTGATGTCAACTGCTGCAACTTCGACATCTGCAAAAGACAAATGTACAGTAAGGTACAAGGTAAACAATCTATTACACTACTCCTTATCCATATTACTCCTTTCGTCCTAAATTACAATTCCCTTTGGAAAAAAAGTTGCCTTAAATTATAATTACTTTTTCTATTATACTTAATAATTTATTAGTCTTTCTTCTTTCAATTCTTAAATTTATCTTTTCCATACTAATACTGTTAATGAAGTTAATTTTGTAAAAATAGCTCATAACTTATTTTTAAAATTAATCACATTTCTTAGTTATGTATGAAATGACCAAAAAGAATTATAATTTGGGACAGATGGATTTAATCGTTTAGGTGTGAAGACTTAAATTTGTCTCTAACAATTTTTCTCGCAACCTACAAACAACAATACCTAAATTTAGCTAATCTAAACATGTTAGAAACCTAAATTTGGGTTCTAAATGCAAAGTCAAAACCCTAAATATTCGATCAATTTTCATAACACCAATAACAAAACTTTGAAGAGATAAAGTTGGTCGGAGCAAAGAATCAGAAAATGAAATCGTAAAAGCAAGAGAAATCAGATCTAAAGAGGAATCCTAAATAATATCTCAGAATGAGTGATAATTCATCGATGAAATAAAGAACGGAAGAAGGAGGAATGTTACCTTGTTGAATGAATAAACATAGTAATCGGAATTTATTCGCCGCCGCTACCTCCTGACGCTACAAGCACTAAGGATACGAGTCACTGAACTCTCTAACCTTGTGTGATGTGTGTTTTATCGACTTTTTTATTTTCTTTATTTCTACGTCATCTTCTTTTTTTAATTCTCTTTTTCAGTTTGGGTTAGACTAGACTGTTTGGACCATATAAACCCAAAGTAGGTGGCAACAATGAGGTACTATTAACACCCATATTATTGCTAATACTCCGCACAAATTTGTTTTGTTTTTTCCTTCCAAGTATGCTCTATTTTCTTAACAGACTATTCGTAAATCAATTTTAGGAAAAATCCGTGATATTTTTTGAAGAAGAAAAATGGAATATATTAATCACCAGACACTCACTCACTTTTCTGTTGGGTGAAACTCATGTGTGTCTCACCATTTTACGAAGGATCCATTTCTAAAATATGGCATCCGTCTAAATTTCATCCAATAAAAAGAGTAGATGTTTGAGATATTGTTAGGAAGATAGTGTCTATAACACTACTCTTGGTTGTGTTTCTTCATGGAGAGCGACAACCAATTGGGGTGAAAGAGAAGAAGGAAAATAATTTAATAGAGATGTCGTACTATTAGTAAAAAAAAAATAAAATCATATAACTATAACTACACAACCAAATGGTCATAATTAGAAAGTATGTTATTCTTGAAAAAATATTACTAACTAATGTCACTTCATTTGAAAAATGTCATCTTAAGAAGAAATATCACTAACCAATGGTCCTCATTGTTTAGTGGTATGATGATACAGACTAAAAAGTATATCTTCTTATATATAATATAGCGTTAATTAAGGAAATGGTTCCTATAAATATTCATAATTTTACTTTTAGTTCCTATAAAATAAAATCACACTTTTTAGTTCCTATAAAAAATTTCATCAACATTTTTAGTCCCTATAAAATTTTTCCATCGGCATTTTTAGTCCCTGTAAAAAATTTCCATCAACATTTTTTGTCCCTTAAATGCTTGAGGAAAAATGTCACAGGGGCTAAAAAGTGTGATTTTATTTTGTAAGGTTAAAAACAAAACTGTGAATATTTATAGGGACTAAAAACTTAATTAACCCTATAATGTGTGTGTGTGTGTGTCTGACGTGTGTAGGCATGGCAATGGGACGAAGTGAGGATGAGTTTTAATTTTCTTGTCCTTATACCCTATTCACATACACTTACATGTTACTCTACCTATTCTAACAGAGATGAGAAATTGAATCATGTCTCTTATGAATTCGTATGTCCCAGTCACATCTCATCTCTATAGTGAATAAGCTTATGTAACATTTTGGAAGCGTCTGCTGGGATGATTAAGTTTATGTTTGGAACAAAAACACATTTAAGAAAATAACAAATCAAATCACGTCATTACGTCAACATTAAAATAAAAGAAAAGGTTCCCAACGTGAGTTGAAAAGAGGTGGTTGTGAAATAAATTGTCGATAGGTAATTTTTTAAAGTAACATTCAACAATTTTTGGCCAAAGCTCATTCCATTCAATTTTATGCATTCAAAAAAATTACTTTTATTAGTAAATACTTAATTAATATTGTGTTTGGCCTAACTTCTCCTTAAAAATGTAAAGAACTTGGAAAAAAGCTGGGTCAAACGATACCTTAATCTCCTACAACAACAACGTAGAAACAACTGATTTGGGAGAAAAATTGAAAAGTAGTTAAAAGTTATTAAAAATATAAAAATTATAAAATAATTAAAAAAAATTGTGAGGAGCAAAATGAAAAATACACCCATATAATAGTGAGTTGGCAACCTCCAAATTTCACTAATTAGAAAATTACAAAAATGTCCGTCCTAGAAGTAAAATGGAAAATTCATATGACATCATATTTATAAATAGTATATAGACTATAGTATCTCATGCATATAGTACTTGCCATTGCAAATGAATCAATCGGCTATAATTACTCCTCTCAGAAAGTGAAAATAGGCTACAATAAATACAGAATGGTAACCACTACGAGTACGTGACTCTCATATTTTTATTTTTTTGTTCGAAACTATGCGGCTCATCCTAAAAGAATTGAAGAAAGCTTCCAGACCCTCATGTTCCCTTGCCACTAAGGCTGTATTTGATAAAGTAATTAAAGTGTTCGATAATTTAGTGGTTCAACTAACTTATCGATATAGAATGACATAAAAGAACAATTTTAATTCACAATAAAATCTATATCAATTAATATTCAAAATGTTTCTTTTTACAAAATATTTAAGAAGTTGTTTTTAGATAAATAAAATATTTAAGATACTTATAATTAGTAATTTAAATATATAATTATATATATAATCTATTTATTATTATTAAATTGATTTTTTCGTTGAAATTTTATTTTAAGTATGTACACTTTATTACCAAAATGTCAAAATTAAATCCAATTTAAGTATTTAAATTTAATTTATTAATTTTATATATCATTTATGTTATATTTTTAAATTAATTTTTGATTCACTACAATTTAATTTTATATTTATTTGATTTAATAGTTTTTACTTTATAAAACATTTTTTTTAAAGATAAATATTAATATTTAAATTATTTTTTATCCATTTGCTCAGGTTTGAATCATAATTTTTAACTCCTTATCTCCTAGCTCAAACCAATTGAACTACTCAAAACCCCACTTTATAAAATAATTAAACACACTTACTCAAACGTATTATTATTATATATGCATTTTTAACAATTTAACAATAACGGATAGAAGCTCCCTAAAAAACAACAATGGATATATAGTTAAATAATAATATCATGAATATTTTTATACTGAATTGTTATGTATATTATTGACAACGAAAGGTAAGTTGTACCCAAAAAGACTTTTTTTTAGGCAACCAAAAAGACTTGTTAAAAGTTAAAACAACGAAAATAATATTCTGAGAGAAGAAAAAAAACAATGGAACGCATATTCTATAAAAATAACCACCGAAGGCATTCCCTAAAAAATAATCGGAAGACATAACAATGGGTATTTATTATATAATAACCATTTATTTGAAGTTATAAGGATAGAAATGGATTTTAGGTAAAAATAATAGGGTAAAATTGGAAGAAAAAATGATAAGCTATAAGCTATAATCTCAAACGCTACTTAGAATAGCGTCTAAAAAATAATTTATAAGCTTGTGAAATAAGTTATAAGCTTGTGGTAAAAAAACATTACCAAACAAAACTTTTTTGGTCAAACGAGCTTATAAGCTATCTGCTATAAGCTCATTTTTTGGTCTTACCAAACAAACCCTAAGTATGTGTTTGGTATACAGTTTGTACTTAAGAATCATGTTTAAACACATCTCCCAATGCAAATTTTAATGCAAAAGGCAAACTCTACATATTGTAGCTTCTGTCCAAACGGCGTTTTTTTTCCAATTCCACCGTTATAACAAACACATCATAAGACATATAACTCATGGTCTTCCAACCACTTGGGCCTGAGTTTTGTTCAGATTGGGCTAGGTTTGATTGAGAGGAACTTTCTACACCTCTGAATATTCACCACGAACGTATACAACAACAAAATCATTAGAATATTAATCCATAAGAGCACTGCTATTGTGCACGACTAATTAAGAGCACGACTCACACAACAAAGCTTTAATTTTGTTGAAATTAAATTTTAATTAAAATAAATGTTTAAAACCATAAAAGGTGACTTGTTGAATACAAGCTGTGTGCATTACACGACAAAAGTTGGCGTGTTATTAAGCATAATTCAATCCATAATCATAGGTAGTTAGTTACATAACCGTTTTTGAACTTTGATGAGTTAGTTACTAATAAGTTGCATTACAAGTCAATTGTATATAACTAGTTTTTTTTTTTTTTTTGAAGCAATTGTATATAACTAGTTGTAATGCTCTTTTTCATTGATCAATGAATAACTAGACTACATCAAACTCTTCCTTCTCTATAACCTCTTCATCCTCCTTTCATTCATTCTCTTCTTTCATTTGTTCATTCATTCATACGCTTACTTGCAAAGCAAGAAATCTAATGTTGCGCTAATAAAAATAACATAACTTTTCTATCTTTTTTTTTTTTGAAAGAGACTTTTCTATCATTTAAAAGTACACTTTTATTCATAAAATACTGTCGGAAAGTTCACTACTAAAAGCATACCCCGTTTTTTAGATATGTGGAATGGAGAACCTTGTACCTTCTATTTCCTACCCTCTTTAATATCATATGCAAAATAATATTAAGCAGAGAGAAAAATGGAAATAAAATTGTATAGATAAAATGAAGAATTGTTGTTTACAATAGGTGTGGAATACTCTTTATACGTAGATCTCAAAGTAACTATCAAAACCAACTAGTCTAACTATTTTGCAACTACTTTTGAGAGCCCCACAAGTTAGATTGTGGTACAATATGGCCATGTTTGGATAAACAACTTATATTGATGCTTATAGCACTAGAGCTTACATCATAAGCTCTCATACTCAATAAGCCCTTTATGTTTGGATATGTATACTAAAAAGTACTTACATAAATTGAAGTATTTGGATGTGGTCATTATATAAACAATTATGAAATGATAAAATATTTTTGATTTAAATTAGAGAATCAAACCACAATTTTTTTTTAAGGAATTAAACCACGATTATAAAGTTGTAAAAAGAACAATATTAAAATATAGTAATAATTTTACCATGCATATAAAAAAGAGTTAAATAAGTTTTTGGTCCCTATAAATATAGTCAATTTTATTTTTTAAACCTCATAAAAAAATGACATGTTTTGGCCCCGATAAAAAAATTCAGCAAATAGTTTTAGTCTCTGTTAAATTAAAATTTGTTTAATTATGATTAAACTCTGAAACTTTTGAAGGTTTTTTTACATACTTGTTTAGAACATTATAATAAATTCCTCCACAAAAAATGTGCTCAAAATTTGATTTTTAAGCCAAAAGTTGACTACTTTTATCTTGAAATTTTGATGTTTAAAATAATCATATTTAATTCTTTAGATGATAAAAAGTTGTAATTTTTGGAAAAATAGTTTTTTTTTATAATATTCTTAACAAGTCTGTCAAAAAACTTTCAAAAATTTAAAAGTTTAAGCATAACTTCACAAATTTTAATTTAATAACGACAAAAACTATGTGCTGAAATTTTTTATGGGGACCAAAATATGTCCCATTTTATATTAGGACTAAATGAAATTAGATATATTTATAGGGACCAAAAACTTATTTTACCTTATAAAAAATCATCAATATTCAAATAGAACAAAATTAACATTAGAGGTGTAGATAAATAGTGTAAACATCACCATTCTTAATAGGGTTAAATAAGTTTTTCGTCCTTATAAATATATCATATTTTGATTTTAGTCCTTATAAAATAAAACAAAGTGTTTTCATCGTCACAATTTTTTTTGTTTTGTTTTTGGTCCCTAACGTAAATAATTTTGACGTGTTCTTGACATTCTTTTAACATAATATGAATATACAAAAGTTAAACATAATAAACGGACATAACATGAACATATTTTGAACATAAAAGACTCATAATCTTGACACTCTTATCAACTTAAATTGGCCATTAGGGACCAAAAACAAAATAAATTTTTTTGTGAGGACGAAAACATTATGTTTAATTTTTTAGGAACTAAAATCAAAATTCACTGTATTTTAGAGACGAAAAACTTATTTAACCCTTCTTGATAAATGTAATAATGTAATTACCCTTTTAAAAAAAATATAACAATACAAAGAAATAATTAAACATAGGTAAAACTTTTATAGTCCTATATCATTGTTGAAAAAGTCTTTATTTTCTTGTTGATAGTTACGTGTGTTACTTTACTTATATAAAGATAAAACAAAGATAACTATATGGCTAATCACAACAACAAATTAATTATATACAATAAATAAAATATAGGTTTTGGATAAAGTGCAGCGAGAGTCGAAGCACGTCCTCTCATTTGTATAAGTTGCGTAACAAGCTATATGTTAAGCTCAAAATTTGGGCTTTATTAAAATATGGCATAAGCAGCTTATGAAATTGTGATAAGTTGTTTTTATTGATTTATCCAAACACCTTTAAAAAAGCTTATGTTAGTAGATAAGCCCATACAAGCTTCGAATAAGCCAGTCCAAACGGAGAAAAGAATGCCGGAAACAGTCCAAAAAAGGAAAATACAACGATTAATTTTTTTTAAATGCCGGAAATACACTGGTTAAAAAAAAATTGAATGCATAAATTAGAACGGCTAAGATTTGTTGAATTGCCGGAATATCGGCAAAAAGAATTGGTTACCTTGCTTAAAATAATGGTATAATAATGAATTTGGTTGCAGTTTATAATTAAGTTGGATTGTTACCTTAATTAAAATTAAAATACAGGACAATTTCTTCGTTTGAGAAATACTGATGGATTGTTTTTCATATACGACCCCAAAAAATAATAAAATACACAAATTTTAAACCGATATGTAATTAGAAGATTTCAATACGAAAGGGAAAAGAAAGGGGACCTCATTCTATCAAAAGGGCACCGTGAAGTGCATAAAGACGAGAAACTCAGAGAGTGGTGCTCTCATGCTCTGGATATATATAGATGACAATTGCAGCATTAGGAGGAATGTAGGACCCCATTCATCACCATAATACATCACTAACGTGTGACAGCTTCCAGCCAAGTGCTACCAACACATATGTCACTAATTTTATTTTATTTTATTTAACAAATATGAATTTTTGTTAACACTTAACATGATACATTATTACATTTCCCTAATTAACCGGTAACATGTACGAGTACTTTGCCTTTTTAGTTTTTACAAGTTCCCCTGCTAGAACAAGTTGTTAAGGTCAACGACATACTTCCATGCAATACGGAACTAAAATATATAAAATATAATTGGAACGTTAATGTAGGGTCTCTAATTTATGATTAATTGGGACAGAACCCGTTTATTTTGTAAGACGCTCCTGCAAACAACACCTAGTGACGGTAACATCTGAGCCAAACCTACTTGTGGCACAAAGCACCACCCTCTCTAAATAAAATACTACCAAGAGGCAACTCTTGTTGCATAGCAAGAACAAGCCCAAAATTTTGCATGTTGTTAAAGCATATACTTATGCACATGGAATGGTCTTTGGTACTGATTGAATGAAATTAAAAAATTAATTGACCCCATAATTGGAATCAAATCTTTCACCCTTGTTGACTGTTGTCTTGATCAGCCACATACCTAAATCAACAACTTCAATTACAACTCAATTAATGTTTTTAACTAGCCACAATTCATGTCCAAAAGATAAAATTTCACCAACAATTTATGACTAAATTTAACTATCAAACAATAAATAAAATGCATATATAGTAGTACTAACGAAACCATACATACATGAGTGTAAATGAAAATTATCAACAAATTGCAGATCAATATTCTATTCTACACTAGAAATTCATAGAGGAAATTAACATAAATAAATAATAAAGGTGGTGAGATTACTAATTAGAAAGAAGCATATATATGAGTTATTACTTCACATATACACGTGATCACAGAGGGCAAATCGGGAATTTAACTACACCCTCACTCCCCTAAGAATTTCTAGCTAGATCTGCAAATCTACGCCGTTATTTCAATCCTTTCCTTTTTTAGCTTCATTTTTTTCTTCTATGAAAGCAACAACATGATGAAGGATGATAGAACAATTGGAATGAAGAGTGAGCAAGACGAAGTAGGTGCGGAGGAGGGTGGTGGAGGACTGTGGTAATAGAAAGGAAAATAAGGAACAATTGGATTAGGTGGTGGTGGAGTTGGACCGTAGTATCTGTTACTGGGTGGAGGGTAATAATAGTACGTTCCTCCGCCACTGCTGCCGCTGTTGGAAGACGGAGGAGGAGGAGGTGGAGATGAGTAAGTGTGAGAATGAGATGGTGGAGAGTAATAGTATGAACCTCCACTTGATCCACCACCAGAGGAAGTAGGTGGTGAAGGAGGGGGAGGGCAGTTGTTGGTAGATGAAGGTGGTGGTGGAGATGGAACTTGGTTGCAGGGGTTATCACAAGCAGCACACATTGTGCACTGGATCTGTTCCTTGGAGGTGGTTTTCGGGTGGTGATTTGTTGCATCTGTTGTTGCTAAATGTAGACACACATTGCTGAGTATTAACACTGCTATTATGAACAATGTTATTGTTTTCATAATTGGAGATGAATAGAGTGTGGTAGGGGAAAGTGTAGAGTTTGAACTTTGAAGTGTCGAGAAAAGAAGATGAAAGTGGGGTGAATGAGTGCAGAGGGAGAAACGTTGGGAAGTGACTAGGACTCTTACTTGAAAAGCAACACTACTGTACCTTTTTGTTGATGCACCTTTATTTATTTTTATATACATTTTTTAACTAACTTAAACGATGAGAAGAGGAAAGCTAACAACACTCTCTTTTGAGTATTTACTCTAGCACTCACTTTTTTATTAGATGAAATCAATGTAGGACCTACACTTTGGAAATGGAACCTACAAAAAGTGGTGGAACATACATTGATTTCATCTAATAAAAGAGTGAATGCTAAAGAGAGTGTTCAAAAAAGAGTGTTGCTATATAAAAACCTTATATTATTTTTTTCATTTTTAGACAAAAATTATATGGAGAAAAAAAATGAAGAAGGAATAACAACATAATGTGAATTTGAAAGTGAGAGTTATTTCAAATATCATGAAATAATTTTACAAAATTTCATTTCACTATAAAAAAAAAAAAAGATGATACCGACAAACATGTTTGAATTGAGGTTATTCTAACCAACATATTACCAAACCGTAATTCAAGTAAATACTTGTAAATGTAAATCTTCTTATTATAAAAGCTTATAAGGTTAAGCTTTTGCTTAACCCTAAATTTCCCTCCTAAGCATCTTAACCTAACTTCCTTAAGAAGTCTCATGTGTGCATTTAATGCGGTATTAAAAGTCATTTCTCTCTCAATACTTGGACTGACTTTCTAACTTTCCATTTTGAATTTGAATTTCCCTCTTTCCAACAATTAATACATCCCTAATCAAACTCTAATCTTTTTCAAACTCACGGTCAATCTTCATGTTCATAGTCTCTTCTTCACAAATTACTAATCTCTCCAAAAGAATCTCCCTTTCTTATCTTTTTCTCTCCTGATTAATTCAATATTCTGATGATAGTTAGGGTTGGATTTTTTTGTTGTTTAGGGTCCGTTTGGTTCAAGAGTTTTGGAGGGGAAGGGAGGGGTGATTTTTAATTTGTAGTGTTTGGTTCAATATCTAGAAGGGGAGGGGAGAGGAGGGGAAGGGAGCAAATTTTATTGCACTGCCAACATTATCCTTAGATTAATTTAAAATCTCAATATTATCCTTATAACAACATTTATTATTATTAGGTTATATTATCCTTGAAACAGCTTTTATTTTTAGTTTATAAGTTATATTATCTTGTAACAAATTTAATCATTATTAGGTTATATTATCATTGAAACAACTTTTATTTTATATTATTAACAATTTTTTTTGTAACAAATTTTATTACTACTTGTAACAACTCTGTTACTAATCTATTATTCATCGTCTACATCGTGTTGTTATCGATTACATCGTTATTGTTTTGTTACTTTATTATCCTTATTTAATTAAGTTTGAGGGTAAAACGGTAAAATAATTTTAAAATCTCTCCCCTTCCCTACCCTCCTAATTCTTGAACCAAACACACCCTTAGTTTCCTCCCTTTAGGTCTGTTGTGGTCTCAGTCACAAATGCAATGATATTTTTTTTTTGTTGCTATATTTGATGTTTGGTAATATTGGTGCATATTTGAAGCTTCATAGTTTTTTTTTGTGTTATAATATGCATTCTTAGTAATATCTTTTGTAATTTTGCTGTTGATCCTTATTCCCTGGAAGTAAAATATTTTGTTCGTTGATGTTAAGAAGACTAATGCATGATTAAATGATATTGAAACCGTTGTCCATTTGAAAAAAACTATTGAATGAATGATTATTTTTTTTTGCTAATATGTATGAATGATTCAATGACATTGACATTATTACAAATACAAATCATTTATGTGATTGTTATTATTTCTAACGGTTTTGCTAACAATTGCTTTAAGGATCCATAAAATTAAAATTTGTGTTGAAAATATAAATTGTGTATTTTGTCAAGCAATAATTATACCACCTTTTTCTTCAAAAAATTACACCACTTTTCTTTGTTCAAAATTACTTCTTTTACTTATCCAAAATAATTTTTTTCACTTCTCTCACCTTATTAGGGCACCTATTAACATTCTATTCTTAATATTGTTTTTATGAGTAATTTATTGGACATTATTTTTAAATTAATTTAATATTGTAATTTTATTTATATCAATTAAAAACAACGATACGTTTGACAAATATTTTACCCGTGCGTCGCACAAGTGCACAATCTCGCAATTTTTTCCTCTCACTTACAATAACATTGAATTGATTAAATTGATATATTCAACTGCTTAGGAATGAAATATTAGTATTAAAAACAAAACATTCTACTCCAATTTGTCGTTTTAGTTGGCAATACATTCTCAACTTTAATTTTTTTTGTTACACATTTAACTTTAATTATTTTTACTTATATATAATAACACAAATTCAATTGGATAGTTTCAAATCAAGTAGGGAAGGTTGCACTTATATTTGAGCATACCATTTTTAATGTCGATTTCATGTGGGCTACTACGGTAGAATTAATCAAGGAAAAAATATCTATAAAAGTCCGGCATGTTATGCCTCATTGGAAAAAATAAAGATTGTGATGTCGGAGCACATACCTTCGATGTACAGTAACACTACCATATTAATCTTCAGTATTTCTTGTTTTTGAATATCTATAAACTCAAAAAAAATGTGGTGACATGATCATTCTCCATTCAATTTTTTGTCGACATTGGTCTATGGTATGTGAGTTTGAAACCTATTTCTTTTTTTAAGAGTCTCTTTGAATTTGGCTAATGTAAATATTGTATTTTTTTTCAATTGTAGATATATTATTTTTAGTGGTTATATATTTTAAAAAAATATTTATTTATTGTAATATATATTAACACATAAGACCCGTGCGTCGCACGGGTCGGTGGTCTAGTTCAAAATAAAATATTTGACCTAGCTAAGATAGGACATAACAACTTTGTTCTAGTATACCAAAGTTTCATATAACTTGAGAATCTAGGTTAAAGATAGTTTATATATAGAATAGTAGTATTTTTCAATCCAACGAAATGTTTTTTTTATAAAAAGGGCAAAAGATAACTTAATTGTCCAAAATGAACAATATCTCGTAATACGACGTGGCGTATAAACTCTAGCTCCCTTAGCCTTGAATGATGGGCGACTCAAGAGCACTCAATCAGTCAAGACAAAAAAATATCAATGTTTAACAATTTGTGAAAGAAGAAAATTTGACATTGTTGTTGTAGTAGTATCACATTGTTGAATTATTTTGTTGAAATTGTTGTGATTTTTTTCTAAAGAAATTGTTGTCGTTTAATTATGTAGTTGTTGCCATTGAGGTCAAATGTGGTCTAATGACAGATTTTTCATTACGAACAATTTCAGATTCTACATTCGAAAAGGCCAAAAGAATGCTTAGGATTATAAAATTCAAACGGAACCAAAATGTGGATTTTGAAGGGCCTGCAAGATGAATGGAGGTGGAAAAAGAATAACTCATGTTTTTTTTTGGTCGAAACATGTCATTTCATTTCATTGGTTGATAGTCCCACCTCCATATATTTACAAAATTTGAATAATACTTCGTTCTCTTTTAATTACCTCTCTATTTTACTTTCTTTAAGTTTTATGAATTCTCTCAACTCCTCCACCTCAGGATTTCTTCAATTTCAAAAAAATAGAGGTGAGTATATTGCATTTTATAATGATTTTACAAAAGTTTAGTGAAATTGAAATTCTTTATTATGGGTATTACAAAAATACTTTACACCATTAGTTTTTGTTTGATTTTTCATAACTTTTCTCAATTGAAGATAATCTTATTCAATTTGTGTCAAACATTGAACGTGAATACTCATCTAAGTTGAAATTCAAACTTTAGATGACTAAGTTGTGAGATCTAGTCTTTTCTCTTAAACACAACCTCTTAGTTTAAAAAAAAAAACAATAATAATCGCTTGGCTATAAAAAAAAGTAGTTTAAATTTAAAGTTTACGATACATGAAATAAATAATAATATTGTATTAGTTATATGTGTATCTCTCTAAATAAAAATGGCCATCAAATAGACAAAATATTGG
>Ga0315914_1007741_pt1 | contig 14728 bp, 4 predicted proteins | sample MpolenodulesMG_FD_203920 | JGI IMG/M metagenome (GOLD analysis project Ga0315914, IMG submission 203920) | Medicago polymorpha root nodule microbial communities from Los Angeles, California, United States - elongated nodules | ecosystem: Host-associated > Plants > Roots > Nodule | place: USA... | reverse complement strand
GTCATCATGACAAGAAGGAAAAGTTCAGATTGATGGTCCAAACATTTATATTTTACGAGAGCTACTTTTATCCTAATAATCATCTTTTAAAAATCACACCTGTCAAGATATACCAATCCACAAGGAAAAACACCTAGGCAAAATGATACTGCATTTTTTTCCGTCATAAATTCGGATGTGAATTACTGGAAAAGAAGGTCGCATATGTTCCATGTCACACAACAAGCATGCCCTCATATACAACAACTAGACGGCCCCAAATTTGGGTCAACACCACATGGCACAGTTTCTATGTTCTTTCACTTCCAATTATGCAAAGAATATGTACTATGTACTAACAAGTGGGAAAAAAAAAGGGCCGTGACTTTTCAGGTTCGGTGAAATCATGCGGAACGGCAATTAAATCCCTTTTTTTATGTCTAGGGTGCATATCCACCATATAGTCGCTATCGTTAATATAACCTTTGTGATTGTGATAAACCGATAATGCTTGAGAGACCAAATTTACCAAAAACACAAACAATATTTGACTCGGCATGTATGTGAATCTCTTATAAGATTCCCCCACTCTTTAATTCCTCCACCCAGCAACCAAATCAATCTTATTTCTTCTAAAAAAAATCGTAACCAAAAAACCATTTATCAAGTTGCATACAATTATTGATAAAAAAAATAAAAAATAAAAAGTTGCACAGTTATGATATGCTGATTGCTTGACATTAGAAAACCTTTTACACGTATGATACATGTAAATTAAATTATTTTTTATTTTATGTGAAAATGAAAATAAGAAAGGGCAGAAATAAGGCTTATTTTATTAAAAGAGAAAACAATGAATTTGTATCAAATGGTACGGGATTTAGATGTTTAAACGGGTTACTGGGTGTTCAATCTCCGACTCTTGCTTATGAAAAAATAGGTTGGCAATAGAGAACCTGCCATGTGTATCCTGCATATTTATTGACAGGGATAATCACTACTTCTCCCGTCCCGTAATAGATGACCCATTTGAAAATGTGCAATTTTGACCTAACTTACTTTGACCATATTTTTCCTAGTAATATACAAAGATAAATAATATCGTATAAGATGTCGTTAGATTCGTCTCGATGAGTATTTTCAAAATATCAAATTTTCATCATTTTTTCTAATATATTATTCAAGATATTTAAGCTCAAAATTATGCACTGGTATGCGTAATAGGATCAACTGTGTCATGTATTAAGGGACGGAGGGAGTATTAGATAGGGACGGAAACTTTATAATTGTATGTAACACTAAAAATAAACTAAAAACTAAAAAAAAAAGTAAACAGACTTATTTTATGATATCACAAAGGAAGTAAACGGGCTTATTTTATCCAACAAAAAGAAGTAAACGGGGCTTAAAGATTCCTCGTAACAAAATAATATTAAGAATCTCAACGATGTTGGTTTTTTAATTGACAAATTGTACCAAAACAAAAATATATGCCTAATAACTAGCTGAGTAAACGGGGACTCTGATTATGAGACGGAGAAAGATATCGATCTTTTCCTCCTTTCATCGTTCTTCCTTTGAACCCAAACTTTTATTTTTCCAACCCACAAAATTGTTTTATATTTTGTTATTATATCTACCCCATCACGTTAAAGATGGCTGAGATGAAAATGAGATCTATATTATGGATGTTGCTGTTGTTATTTGGTTTTGCATCAATTTTTGTGACTGTATCGGGTGAAATAAGGCTTGTGAAAATACTACAAGTGCCAAGTTTTAATGTTACTACTGCTCACAAGCATGAACATAGTTTTATCATAAAAGCCGTTCATTTCTTATGGAAATCAGATGGATCTGGTTATCACCACGTGTGGCCGGTAAGATTTCACTTTTAATTTTTATTTTTTGTCAAAAGATTTCACTTTTTATTACTCTTTAGGAGTTTCATTATAAATCATTTTCACATTTTCAAACATATTAAAAAATTTATTTAATTTTTTTATTGAAAAGAGCAATTATGGGTGATTTTACAAAATTATTCCTAGCTATTAACATGGGGAAATGAAATTAAAAGATAAAAATGAAATAGTGTAATAGATAGTAAATGGTATGATAAGAAAAAAATATTAATGATGCATTATTATTTTAAAATAGCTTATAATAAAATGACTTATAATAAAATACGGAGCAGTACTCCTTCTTTTTACACCAATTGAATATTTTTCTTTCTAACTTTTTTAGGTGAAGAAGTGTTTTTTTTATGTGGCCGACCCAACTTATTACTCCATCCGTCTTAAATTATCGTCGTTTTTACCACTTCACATAAATTCAGAAATATAATTAATATTTTTTAAAAGGATTAATGTAATTAATTTTGCATTGGAAAGAGAAATTATGAGTTATTTTTTTAAATTATCTTTCATTTAAGATATGAGAAAGATAAATTAAAAATTTAAAAGAAGAGAAGAGAGTGTAATAAATAGTTAAGGATATAATAAAAAAAATAACATTGACGTTTTATTGGTATTGAGACAGTTATTTTTTTTTCCTTTCAAAAATGCTTATAATTTGTGAAGAAGGGAGTATGATTTATGTAAAAAAAAGCTAGATTTTACAAAATAATTTTTTTTTTGTAATGATTTTAAAAATGTATTGATTTTGTACATAAATTACAATTAATAAATTATTTTCTAGTAAAAATAATTAATAAATTACTTTATTATTTTAGTAAAATAAAACATAATAACATAAAACCAGTATTATACTACTGATGTCAAAACGGACACTTAGACATGTCTTTCCGTTTTTATTTTCAAGAAACGATGAAATAGTAAATAATAATTAAGTCCTATTTGTAAGAAAAATAATTCCCGCTTTTATTTGCAAGGAACAATAAATTTCAGTTGACTTCAAATACAGTGATTTGATAAAGTTAAAAGAATAAATGTTAACACCGAATCACTATTTTTGAGGTCAAACTGAAATTTATAGTGTGATATATCCAATACATTTTGGATTGAAAAGAAATAAGACTCTAGTTAACAGCGCTTTTTTCCTTGTCCCAAAAAAAAAAAAATAGGGCCTTTTGTTAAAAAACAAAAGAAAAGGAAAGATTCATGGTATAAATTAAATAAGAAAAAAAAAACTAAAAATATTTCACCAACGTAATTCAATCATGGGAAAGAGGACTTACATTATTAAAGATAGAGAAATGCTAGCAACACACATTCTAACACACACTTTTCAACACACTCTTTTTGATTGATTAAAATTCACATGGGACCCATCAAATTTATATGGGACCCACATGATTTGGTGGGATCCATGTGAAATTTAACCAATCAAAGAGAGTGTGTTGGAAAGTGTGTGTTAGAATGTGTGTTGCTAGCATTCCTCTTAAATATATTAACAAAAGGGTTATGTTATAAGCCATCCATGAAGGTGTCTTTTAACAACTCACACCTCAAGGTGTGATTTTCATTTTTTAGTTATAACTTTGTTAAAAGACACCTTCATAAAAATTAGTTGGTGTCTTTTTGCAAATGCTCATAGAATAACTTGTTAAAAGACACATTCATAAAATGTGTCTTCTAGCAAAACACACACTTAACAAAAATGTACTACATACTTTTTTGCCCTAAAATAAGAATTTGGATAGTCTTTTTTCCATGAGCTTAACTCAATTGATATAATATATACAGAGGTTGAGTTCAAACCTCAGACACCCCACTTATCGACATTAAACTCACACACCACTCTTATTTACATTTAAAATATATGAGTTTCAACTATTAGACTACTTGATTAAAAAATAAGAATTTGGATCGTCTTATATTTGAAACGGCTGTATTTTTTTACGTGGAGTTATCTTGCTTGCCATTGTTTTGTGCAGGAAATGGAATTTGGGTGGCGAATTGTTTTGGGTACATTTATCGGTTTTTGTGGAGCAGCGTTTGGAAGCGTTGGTGGTATTGGTGGTGGCGGCATATTCGTTTCTATGATTAGTCTTATTATTGGGTTTGATCCTAAATCATCTACGGCTATCTCAAAATGTAAGATAGCACGTGTTAAATTTAGGCCCCGTTTGTTTCAGATTTTTTTTTAAAAAATCACTTTTTTTTTATCTATAAGTGTTTGTTGACGATTTTTAGAAAAATTATTTTGACCCTAAAATGAAAAGCTGATAGGATTAGCTTTTTTCGAAATCTATTTTTTTCAAAAACAATGAGGTAACACATGTATAAGTTAACAGTCTTTTTTTTTAAAAAAGGATTTTTATTGGTAGTAGGCAAACAAAAATAACTTTAGATTTTTTTTTTAAAATCACTAAAAAAAATCTCTAAATTCTTTTAACACAAAATCTATTTTTTTAAAGCTGAAACAAACGCACCCTTATTCTCTTGTATTCATGCTAGTTTTTATTTTACGGCTGTGTAACATTTGTTTTTTTTTTTAAAAGAATTATAGGTTGTGTAACATAATTAGGAAGAAATTGGTAAGTGACTACATAATTAATTAAAAAAAATTGAAAATTTCTATTTAAATGATAACAAAATTCTCATGTATTAAAGGTGGAGTAACTATTTTGAAGTTTATTAATTGAAGTAAGTTAAGAGATACATCGGATTTTAGATAAATAAAAAAAGAATACTTACTCAAACAAATTATAAATAACTCTAAACGCACCTTGAAATATAAATTACCAGTAGATATTTAAGATAAAATATTTGATTAGATAAAATATTTGCAACTTCTTGGTCTATCACTACGTTAATTTATTTTTTGGGGTTTTCTGTTTGCTTCAGGTATGGTCATGGGTGTGTCTCTGGCAACTGTTTTCTTCAACCTTAAACTGAGGCATCCTACCTTGGATATGCCAATTATTGACTATGATTTGGCACTTCTCATTCAACCTATGCTCATGCTCGGAATCAGCATTGGAGTGCTCTGCAACGTTATATTTCCTAATTGGCTTGTCACTATATTGCTTATTGTTCTTTTCTTCGGTAACCATTAATTCAACTGCTTTTTCCAGGTATTCTTGTTTTCTTTCATTCTTTGTTGTTGCTCCTCTAAGTGTATTTCTTTTTATCTTTTCCAGGCATATCAACTAAAGCATTCTTTAAAGGGGTTGAGACATGGAATAAGGAAACCATAATGAAAAAGGTCTTTTTTTTTTTCCACTTCATATTGGAGTACTAGTATAGTTTTACTTGTACAATTATGAAAAAATAAATGTGTAAGCAGCAGGGACGGATCCATTTGAGGGTTACACGGGTTAAAGCCCCACGTTCAACTTTTCTATTTTGGTCCCTGATTGTCCAACGAGTAGTCACAATATAGTCTTTTAATGTATTAAAATTTTAAAATAGTTTCTGATTTTGCACTTTGTTGGTCAAAATAGTCTTGAAGTGACAATAAGTAAGTATATTAAAAGACTAATATGATAATATTAATAAATTATTTTAATGTCAAGGACTATTTTGACTAGCAAAGTGCAGAAAATGACTATTTTAAAATTTTGATACATTGATGGACTATTATGGTTACTCCTTACACATTCAGGGACCAAAATAATTATTACCCCTTCTAAATAAAACACAATATGTTAATAATAAGACCAACAAGTCAACAACCTTATGTAAAACTTGTGGAAACAAATAAGTACAACACATTTGCTATGATTTATAAGTTTTTGAAGTTGGCTTTGTTTTTGTCGGTAACAAGTGCAAGTGTCAGCAACTTAACCGGATTTTAACCCCACATACACCAAATGTCTGGATCCACCTCGGTAAGGAAAAAAAATGTTTTTTTGGTGTGTTGATCACCACATGCTTTTGAGTTGATTAACCATCTCCAAGAAATGTTAGTTCGGTGGTAAGAAGTTTACAAAATCCTACCTAAGATAGTTGTAAAATGACTGTTTGTGCCACCGTTATTAATAACAATTTCTCAGTCCCCAATTTAAAAAAAAAAGTTAGAAAAATTATTAACCACATAAACATAATTATAATTTTGAAAGAACCACACAGACATAATTATGATGGTTTTCTAATTAATGTGTAAATATTAAATTTTCTTACTTGGAAGAAACGTCCCAAAAATATTGTTACTTTCGATTTTCAATGTATTTTTAATTTTTTTTTCTTTCTAATTGTACCATTTGATTAATATTTTGTTCATCACTCTCAAATTACTACTCTCCATTAAAATGGTAATGAAAATACATCAATATCACAACACGTTTTTTTTTATCAAGTAGTCTAGTGACTAGATTCACACACATTATATATGGAGAAGTGGAGAATCTGGAGTTCGAACCCCGATCCCTGCATATAATGTTAATGATAGCTACCAGCTGAGCTATACTTACAAGACTAGTACTCCGTGTTTTAATGTTGAATCCAAAGTTATGACTAATTGTCTGAACCTTAATTGATTAATTCTAGGAAGCTGCCAGGAGACAAGAAACAATTGGTGAGTTCATAAACTGTTTATTACTAACATTTACTAAAACAAAAATAAAGTTTTCCTAAATCATTTTTTCTTATGTCAGAGTGAATTCAATTTTATTTTGTTTAGATTCCGGAGCTGAAGCAGAATACAAACCTCTTCCAACTGGACCAAATGGTGCCACTGAAAAAGACGCCAAGGTACATAAAGTGCCGCTAATAACCATTTTACAATTGTTTTTGAGGAATTTAAAGTGCGTTCCTTCCAATTACAAAGTCAAATTCTTATCGTTGAGCTTACATCTCGTAAACGTAACAATATGGTAATTTGCAGGTCACTATAATTGAAAATGTGTACTGGAAGGAGTTTGGACTTCTAACATTTGTTTGGGTTTCATTCATTGCAGTACAGATTGCCAAGGTTTGCTATTTCTTCACAATTAATTAATACGTACCATATACTAACAGTTTATAAACATTCAACTGATATAATTTGAGACCAATGTTTTTTTTTGACAGCAAAACTACACATCTACATGTTCAACAGCGTATTGGGTATTGAACTTCTTACAGGTAATAATTCGGTCCTAATCTATTATCACTCAATTTTTGCTAACTTAATATTTTAATGTTGCAAGTTACATATCTTGAAAAAAGAAGAAATTTGTAACATGTTTTACATGTTATTGTGCAGATTCCAATCTCATTTGGGGTAACTGTATATGAGGCAACTGCATTATTCACAGGGAAAAAAGTATTAGCTTCCATAGGTGATCAAGGGAAAGAATTTACAGCTATCCAACTGATCATCTATTGTGTCATTGCCTTACTGGCTGGTGTACTCGGTGGATTGTTGGGACTAGGAGGCGGATTCATGTTGGCTCCGCTTTTTCTAGAGCTCGGAGTCCCTCCTCAAGTGAGTTTCAAATTTTGGTATTATAAATTTTGTTTCTCTTATCTTGATCATCAAATAGTTAGTTGGTTTGATTCCTAATTGGATTCAATGTCGTGCGCGCAGGTGTCAAGTGCCACAACAACGTTCATCATGACCTTCTCCGCATCTATGTGTATTGTGGAATACTACATGCTGAAACGATTTCCGGTTCCTTATGGTTCGTGTTCACAGGAAGTTCTAGCTTACTCCTTCGGTCTCAAAATATAAGAAAAAATTGGTTGAAGAAAGTTGATGTAACTTTCTTTAACTGATTTTTGCTGTGATGATTGCTTCTGACCAATATGTTTGTTGAAATGTCATACGCAGCTCTTTACTTCATCCTGGTGGCTTTTATTGCAGCCTTGGTTGGACAATATTTTCTGAAAAAGATAATGATCCTATTTGGGAGAGCATCTATCATCATCTTTATTCTAGCTAGCATAATATTTATCAGTGCAATCTTACTTGGTAAGCGTGCAAATTTTCCTATTTTGGTTTTGATATTTATATACACCTCTCTCAAACTTTTTTTTTTAGGGACTTATCTTCAAACTTAGTTGAGGCAGCATTATATATAACATATTATTTAATTTGATGCATGTTTAAAACGTTTTTTCACCGCAACTCACTGCATATATCCGCTTCAGAACCGTTCCTAGAGATTTACAGGTCTTAGACATAATATAAGAAAAGGATCCCTTACGTCATAATTTTTTTTTAGCTCATTATTGTGATTTTATTAGCTCTTCATTTTGTTTTTTTATCCATTTTTCACTACCAAATAATTTTTTTTAGAAACAAAATAAAATACCGTAGAAAAGAACAATAGCACATATGAAATGATCATGAATGCGTCTCACATCGATTTCATGATCATGAATGCGTCTGACATGATCTTGCAATATCAAATTCAATTTTGCAATCATTTCAATCAATTCAAGAAATTTGACATTACAATATTGATATAATTTATTTTTTTGGATCTTAGAAAGATAAGATTAAAATTAATTTCGTAGGCTCATTTTTAACTAAAATATAATTTGTTTTGTTATGAAATTTATCCCAATTTCTTGGATAATAAATATCACCAATATTTTTAATATTTGTGAGACACATTATTAGAAACAAAGGGTCCAAAAAAATATCGCCAATTTCTTCGATAATAAATTTTTTGGCAAAAAATCAAATTAATTTATAGGGAGGGTTTATATAGGAACTTTTGTGTTATACGAGGGTATATATAGTAAATCTTGCCAAAAGGGCCTAAAACATTAACAGACTTGAGCCCATCCCTCTATTATGTCAATATTTCGGGCCTTCTAGTGAAAATTGGTATATAAACCACCCAAAAACAAAATATTTCTATATACACCCCCCTCCATAAAAAAAAATTTAGGGCCCCCTAACGGCATGGGCCCTAGGCCGTCGCACCCCCGTCCTATGCCTAGGGCCGGCCCTGATCCGCTTATGAATTCTGAGATGTTTTTCATTCATTTTATTAGGTGGAGTTGGCATTGTAAACATGGTGCACAAGATTGCCGATCATGAATATATGGGATTTGAGAATATCTGCATTTATGAGTCATAGCACATTTGGGAAAATTATTATCTGCAAGTGTTAGAAGGTTTCATTTTTTATTATTGCCTAGTCCATGGAGTGATTTTGACTGTAAAAAAAGTTATGGAGTGATTCCGTAGGAAACTCATACTTTTTTATTTGGTTTTGTGATGATAAAAATTGATTTTAGTTAAAAAAGAGTTGATGTAAAATGATTTATATTTGTCAGATATATTCTTATAAAAAGGAGTTGAATGATAAACTTGAGTGTATGAATCATATTTGGAGTCAAAAGTTGTACATTTTTGTTGTTTCAATTTAGAATCAATTTTCTTGATAAAAAGAAATTGGAATATATTCTATGGACAAAATCAATTTTAATCGGCATCATCTAAACATGTCAACTCAATTATACATTTTTAGAATCAATTTTAACTTCTCTAAATGAGAATCAAACATAAACTTAAAAATTCATGTGATGCGAATCTTTTTGTGTTATTCAATGAAAGTCGACAATAAACTAATTTGTGCAATGCTAGTAACATATTCAATATTAGTTAGTAAATAAAAATAATATACATCATTCGGTCACTATTATAAGCAAAAATATATTTTTTGGATTAATTGAATAAATGACGTATAGAACAGAGGGTGTATACTATAGCACACTATTGATTAGTTAGTGATATGCATCGTTTATTCAATCAATCTAAAAAGTATATTTTTACTTATAATGGTGATCGGAGGTGTATGCAATTGCACACTATTGATTACAGAATAATTTATGTAGGTTTGTTGTATTCTTTTTATTTAAACGGTTTTGCTAACTTGTGTCATCAGGACACATGCTAAGAACTTCAAAAGTATTTTACATTGAAAATAATAATAATTTGACTTTTAAAAGGAGAAATATACAACTTTTAAGACAAGCATTTCTACATTTAATTTTTTAACATGCTTCCTTACATATTAGCATTTGTGATATTTAAATAAGAAGAGTGGAGAGATAATCATCATTAGTAGTTTAGCCTGAAGTAACTAGATTGACAATGACCTTAGAGTCGGTTAAAAAAAAAAAAACCATTGAAAGAGAGATAAGCATTTTTAATTTAGCCTGAAGTTTTATTTTTTTGGCGCAACCTGGAGTTTTATTTTATGCAATCAAACTAGGGAAAAAATGCTTTGCATGTTTAATCTTTTATGCATGAGCGAAGTTTTAGTGAACTCATGATTGGAATTGATCTTAACCTTTATAACAAGAGATGGAGATTCTACAAAGGCAAATCATATAAGTTATTTTGTAGACTCTAAGTTCAAAGATTGAAATGCTTCTGATGTTCAATGGACGGCTGACCATATTGACGATGCCCAACCCTAGAGTTGGAAAACACGTTGACGACATCACAAATATTAATCAGCTTAACAAAATTGAATAGAGGCTATTATTTTAAACAGTTGGATTATATTATTTTCACATTTTTTAAGCAACTTTGGTAGAATTTTTCTAGGAGAGAAGCCCGTGTAGTTGCTCCTAGCCTCCTACCATAGTAGGGGTGAATACAGATATGACTAGTTTCCGAAATTGTGACCAAAATACCACACATACCATTTGCATTGTTTTGGTTGTTAATGAAATAGTTGAACTTTTTTATGTCGAAGACAATTGACCCTTTTTATATAAATCTCTGTATTTGTATATTATGGTGCATCCACGTAAGGATGTCAACTTACATGATGTAAGTTACATCCGCAAATAGAGATTCGCGGGTGGAAAATCTTTCCTCGTGAGGGCTGGGGTCTGGGTTGGGAGAGAAATTCCAATTCAACCATATATATTTTGGAGAATCCAACGAAGAATACTAGACAATCATCCAATTACGTCTAAACTTCAAACCAAACTAATGAAAAATGTTCAACTACATCGAGCAAAACAGGTTCAAATTTTACACCAAATTTCATCCATTCATTTTATTTAAATCTAAGGGCTTATAATTATCACTAAATTATTAAACATATCTATCATCATTAATTCTTAATCAAACATTTCATTTTTATTTCCACCGGATTTATTTACTTCTGCCATCAACACATACTCAAACTTCTTTTTTAAATAATGCATGATAAAACTCATATACTTATGGTTCTTTGATTCACTCATCACCTGTGAAGTCCGGATACGAGATACGATACAGATACGATACTGCACCGATACGTCAATACGGGAAAATTTAAAAAATCAAGATACGATACGGCTGTGATACGTTAATAAAAAAAATTATATAATTAAATGTACAATATAATTATAACTATTTTTTTAATATGTAAATATATTAACAAACAAAAGAAATCAGTCATAGGCTCGTAGCATATCAACATAAATATAAATAATATTGTCGATTAAGAGAGTGATGATTAGTCAATTACATATACAATATATCCCAAAAAGAGCACCATCGGTGTTATACTATATCCAAAAGGAACATTGTTAGTGCTATACTATTTCGATCCAAAAAAGAAGCACAATACTCGAGAGTTAAGTTGTTTTAGTTAACATTAATTGGAAAGTATTAGGGCAAGTATCGGTGCAGGATAATTATCATATACTCTCCTGATATGTATCGGGAAATATCTGATAATTATTTTTTTAATTTTTTTTTTAATATTCGGATACTCTCCTGATACGTATCGGGAAGTATCAGGCAAGTATCGGTGCAGGATACGTAAGGGATACAATACGCCATCCATTTTGAAGTATCGGGGCTTCACAGCTCATCACCATCAATATTTCTTTGCCTTTATTTCATACCCATATTTTATGAATTAGGTCAACACATACTCGAACTTCTTTTTTTAAACTTTTTTACAAAATGCATGATAAAACTAAAGAGGGTATCGATGGTGATTTATTTATCATAAAATTAGGTGAATAGATGAGTTTTTTTTTTTTTTTTTTTGCGGGGAGATGGGTAATTTTATACATAAGTATCGATGGTGAATTATTTCATACCCATTCTTTTTGATGAAAATAAAAATGAATTGTTTGATTATGAATTAATGATGAATAATATGTTTCTTAATTAGGTGATAAAGAGAGTATTTGGTGTATGTTGATTAATTTGGTGATACTTTTAAGCCTTTTGATTAAATGAAATATATAGATGAGATTTAGTGTCAAATTAATTTTGACACCATAATATCATTTTATCCTGATCTATACATACATACATAGATATTGTTATAGATTAATGGGAGGGATAAGAGAAAAAGCATAAGAAGATTTGGATCTAAAAAATATCTTTTAAACCAATATGAGCAACATATTTAGCCGATGATATTATTCTATTAATTGCATATCGATTTTTTTTTGACAAAAATTAATGCTTGATTGATGAACGCATATACGGGTAGAAAATTAAATCAAATCTTCTTTTTCATATGCCAAATAAAAATTAGAATAATCTATAAAATTAAATCAAATCATCTTTTTCATATAACTAGTAAAAGAAGGGTTTGTACCAAACAAAAAAATAAGGGTAAAAAAAACTTGGAATCTATAAATACCCCATCAAACCTCTCTTGGAGATTACAACAACAAGATGAATAGAGACTTTGTATTTATTTTAACGATCTTTGTTTTTCTTGTAATGGTGAATGCCTTCAGTAATCAGAATGAGAAGATCAGCACCGATGGAGCCTCTTCGCACCTTCTTGAGGTGAATTATGGGAGTTAATATGGTTTTCTGTTGCTGATCGTAGGTTATTGTCCAAAATTGGAGTTAAACCTAATTCAATAGTGGCTACTACTACTATCACTGATGCCATTAACTCGTACTCGTCGGAAAAAACTCGAGATAGATTCATCGTCTATGTCAAGGCTGGTATCTACAACGAGTACATTACAATTGGTAAGGACAAGGCTAACATTCTCTTGTATGGCGATGGCCCAACGAAGACAATTATCACTGAAAACAGGAGTGTGAACGAAGGAGTGAATAAAACAATGAACACATGTATTTTTTTTTTGTTGACAAAAGTAGGTAAATCTTTTATTTCTACTACATTATTATTCCTTAAAAAAAACAATTCTACTACATTATTATTGTTTGCTTGTCGGGTTGAAGTAAATCTTACACTAAAGGGCCGACCTAGCGGTGGCAGGTAGTGACAAAGCCATGGACAAACTTTTTTTTTTTAAGTCATAATCCTCACAATTATTTATTTTGTTTTTGTTAATATAAGTAATAATACTGTATATGATATGACTTTCTCCTAAAAAAAACGATATGACTATAAAAAGTAATAATAGACTATATGGCTATAAAAAGTATAAAAAAAAAAGAAGAAAGCATTGCATTGTAATACTACTATGCTATAGGAAATTACTTAGATTTCTTATTAAAAATAATAGCCTGAGAAATTTTGAGCGAAAATGTGAAATAGCCACCTAAATTTAGCGGCTAGCGAGCAGTGGTGTTGCCAGGATCCTAGACTAAGGGGTTCAATTTTTTTTACTTCGATTAATAAATCACATTTCATTGATCAAGGTCTAAACACGCAACATAGTAAGCAGCTCTATATCCACCTCATATCAAGGGTTAGAGAGAACTCACTCAATCATGTGTTCAAAGAAAGGACAAAAACAATACAAAAAAAAAAGTAGACATAAGTGGATTAATAGTTTATGACAGTAAGCTCCATTAATTAGGAGGGTCACTAAGCAACTACAATTTTCTAAACCAATTAAGCAACTTTCAAAGAGGGCAACTGCATGCTATAATTTTAAGTTGCAGAGTAAGACTTCAAGGATGATTAATCAGATTCTCGATCATTGAAAGCCATGAATTCACTTAAATAAAATATGAATGTTTAAAACTACATAATAATTCAACCATACCATTTCTTCAAAAAAAAAATTCAACCATACCATTGAAGATTTCGTAGTTTACTTCACAATATTAGAAGCAAAAGTAAAATTGGTATAGAGAGACAGTGTTTTGTTTTAGTTTGTGGTGGTTGGAAGAAATTACTTAGAGAGAAGTGTAGAGAGAGGTTGATCCATAAAAATGAGTGAGTTGAAAGTGCAAAAAAATTGAATTATTGGTGTATTTTTTTAATGTTGAGGGTATGCATGTGCATCCCCTAACTTGTAGGTGGCTCCGCCATTGCTAGCGAGGGAATGGAGATAAAAACATTTTCGTCTCCATTGTTGATTTTATATTTTCGGTGAAGTATAAACAAAGTGAACCTCATTTTTTTGAAGATCAATGTTAGGGCTTAATTTATTTGTTAGACATTTTCTTAAATGATCAATGTTAGTATTTAATTTAATTATTAGATTAATTTTTCTTTTCTTTAGTTTGTGTTTGACCTCCAATACCTTTAACTCTTAACTCAAACTAATTTTTTTTTTGGTTACACTTAACTCAAACTAATCGAGTGTTCTAATCTATTTTGGCTTTTAAAAAAAAATATACCACCTACATAAAACTTTTTAATTGGCAATTTTGGAAGAGAAAAAAACTACTACCTACTTAAAAACTTTTTTTTTATCAAGTGGAGTTATAATATTAATCAGGGCAGAAGAGTGACAGGAAGAATATTAATATAATATATATATATATATATAGAGAGAGTTGTGCAACTAAACATTTAACTCAAACTAGTTCCTTCAAAAAAAATTTTTTTAACTCAAACTAGTGAATTACAAAATATGAAATATATATCTCTTTTCAACTAAACTGAATTTTGTGATCTTGATGAAAAATTGCAGCCATTCTTGCCAATGATTTCATTGCAAAGTCAATT
>Ga0315914_1007740_pt1 | contig 14730 bp, 10 predicted proteins | sample MpolenodulesMG_FD_203920 | JGI IMG/M metagenome (GOLD analysis project Ga0315914, IMG submission 203920) | Medicago polymorpha root nodule microbial communities from Los Angeles, California, United States - elongated nodules | ecosystem: Host-associated > Plants > Roots > Nodule | place: USA... | reverse complement strand
TGGTAAATGACACAGACAGCAGAAGAATCATATATTTTGATATTTGCAAATGGAAGGACGTGACCTTTCAACCTTCCTCTCATACCACTGCTTAACTGGTATTCTAATTTAACATGCATTTTATCGATATGCATAGTAAGACAAATCTGATTGTAGGACATAGTAAGACAAATTTGATTGTAATATTGTATATTTAATAATCTAATTAGCGTTTTTTGATCGACCCATGATCTTACGGGTTGAAGATTATTCATTGGTCTCTATTATAGTCGACAAGACTCGTGCGTCTAACGGGTCAAAAGTCTAGTAAGAAGTTTAACTCACTTGGTTTGATCTAGCGGTGTTAGTTTGAGATCTTGAAATCTGTTGTTATCAAGATTTTAAGTTCGATCATCTATACAATGTCAATTTTAGTCCGTCAAACTAATTTTTTCAAAAAACAGAAAATTAATAAGTTGGAGATAACCCACTTGAGTTGGCCTGGTGATATTGGCTTGAGATCTGAGTGTGTACTCCGCAAGGTTTCAGGTTTGATTCTCTCTAATACCAATTTGAGTGGATTGATTTAACTTCTTAAAAAGATAATAAGTTGGAGATCATGATTCAAATCCGAACAAAGGAAAAAAGCTAAACTAACATTTGTCATTTGAAGAAAACAAAAATAGAGGAGAATGGATCTTTTCTAGTTTAATCAGAAGTTATGATTCGAATCCAAACTTAAGAATAAAACAACACCCAGTTCAAACACACACAAAATAATAAAGGGTTAATTAAGTTTTTAGTCCCTATAAATATTCACAGTATTGTTTTTAGTCCCTACAAAATAAAATCACACTTTTTAGTCCTTATAAAATTTTTCATCAGCATTTTTAGTCCCTATAAAATTTTCCACCAGCACTTTTACTCCCTGTCAAAAATTTCCATCAACAGCTTTGGTCCCTAAAATGCTTAAGGAAAATGTCACAAGGACCAAAAAGTGTGATTTTATTTTATAGGGACTAAAAACAAAACTGTGAATATTTATAGGGACTAAAAACTTAATTAACCCAATAATAAATATATATTCTCTTTTTTTGTCAAAATGAAGAGCTTTTATATTAAAACATAATATGATAAATATCACCGAAAGTTAACTTTCCTTTCTTTATAACTTCAAATGTAAACGATTATTAAAAAAATATATTTAATTTTATGATTTTATAATGTAAAATTTAGTTTTAATTACCTTTTTTTAGTCAATTTCGTAGTTTTTCAATATTTTTATTTTATCCTTTTTTAAGAAGCTAAATCTCAATTTGCCCACTAAAATGGGTATCAAAGAGAGATGACGTATATGTACGCATGACTCATTTAAACATCCAAATGAGAGAGTCTATTGTTTGAAAGGTATTGTTTTTTTTCCAAAATAAATCACACTTTATTTTAACTGAAAATATGTCATTCAATGTATTATACCACTAAATGCTATGTTTTTAAAACAAATATGTTAATGTTTTACGAATTAGTCATATTGATTGGACTGAAATGATCAATGAACTCTCGTATAAGATGAATCATACTTTTAGACAAACCTTTAGATTACCGATTGATTGCGTAAATGCAATTTTTCGTAAATAAAATTTTAAAATTTTAACGTCAAATATGTACATCTTTTTTATGATAAACCCTTTTTTTTACACTAAAAAAAAAAATCATCCTCCTTATTTCCTATTTTTTGGGTGCAATCTTTATCTCTTAATTTTTTTTATTGCAATCTTTGTCTCTTATATAGTTAAAGGAAAGTAAAGGAGGGATCGTCATGGTGGAGGGAGATAGTTAGGATTTGAGATGGCAGCAGTCTTGAGGGGAGTTCCTGGTTCTCTGATAGTGTTCGTCTTAGAGTTGATAACGGTTATGCTGCTTTATTTTGGTTAGATAGGTGGGTTGGTGATGTCCGTCTCCGAGATAGGTTTCAACATTTGTTTGATTTATTTGAAAACAAAATGCTAACCGTATCTCAAATGTTTGCTTTGGGGTGGGGTGAGGGTGGGGAGGCTTGGAAGTGGAGGAGGACTTGGTAGCGGAGTGTAGGATTTTATTACTCACTGTGGCATTGCAGGTGGATATTGATGATGTGTGGATTTGGACCCCTGATCCAGTTGATGGGTACTCTATTAGTGGGGCTTATCGCTTATTCACAGACAGGAGGCCTCCTTCTCAGTTTGTTCCTGTTGATCTTCTTTGGAGGCGGGAGGTTCCTTTGAAGGTTTCAGGTTTTGCTTGGCGCCTTTTTCGGAGTCCTTTGCCAACTAAGGTGAATTTATTCCGAAGAAGGATCATTCCTTCAGAGGCTCAGTGGTGTGTAACTGGGTGCGACATACAGGAATCTGAAAATCACTTATATTTGAATTGCGGTGTTTTTGGTCAGATCTGGCCACTTGTTCGTAATTGGCTTGGTGTTTGTGCGACTGATCCATCTAATGTTATGGATCTTTTTTTTTCCAATTTTGTACTTCTTCAGGTTATGCAACATCTAGGCGATCTTTTATGAGTCTGATGTGGTTTGCAAGCACTTGGATAATTTGGAAGGAAAGAAATGACAGATTTTTTCGAGGCAAAGAAAATTCTCCCATTCAGCTTTTGGAGAAGATTAAAATTCTTTTCTTTTGGTGGCTTAAATCCAATTTTAAGGCGTTTCATTATAATTTTCATCTTTGGTGCCAGAATCTCTTTGTTTGTGTGGGAATTGGCCATTTTTTGTTTTCGTATTGTGGACAATTTGTATATTTGTTCTTTTGTAGCTTTTTTCTGGCACACCTTGTGCTAGGAGCAGAATTCCTTTGTTTGTGTGGGAATTGACCAATTTTTGTTTTCGTATTGTGGACAATTTGTATATTTGTTCTTTTGTGGCTTTTTTCTGGCACACCTTGTGCTAGGAGAATAGTCATCTGATAGTAATATAATTCATTTTGTTTATTCAAAAAATAATAAATGCTTCTAAATATTCTGTCAAAAATTCAAATATTTTTTTTAATAAATTCTAAATAATTTTTTTATACGTACACGTTCATGGATTAATAATTAAAGATTATTGTGTTAAAAATTTATGACTTTGTTCTATAAAAAATTAACGAATAATTTATAAGTTAAATGATAACAAACACATTTATAGATGATGGTTTATAGCGGATAAAATTTATAGTATTTAGTAAATTCATATGCCTTGTGAGTTTATCTCAATTGGTAGCGGCAATGATATAGAGGATGAAGTTCGAATTCTGGACACCTCACTTATTCATCTTAAAAGTAGATTTTTAACCACTAAGCTACTTAGGAAAAAAAATTGTTGAAATTTGGAAAAAAAATAAAAAACCATTTAGTTAAACTAAAGAGATTTTGTTTGTATACAATGGCTAGGGAAGAAAAAATAAAAACCAAAAACAGAGGAAAAAAAATTAAGCTCGAAGGTGCAACACCCTTCCCGATTCAAACAAAAGATCGTCTTCGAATCTTATGGAGGAGTCTCCTAAACAATGAATTTTTTTTATCATTGGTCGAACCCACTTTTGCCAAAAAGTATGCGCTGAAATTACCCTCTATAAGATAGTGATAAAGGATAACATCCCACTTCAACTTCAATAAATCTTTGATACTAGCCATGACTACAATATAATAGTGGAAAGGATTATGATCCTCAGAAATCAGATCAAACACATTTTGAGAATCAGAGTAGCAAATTATACGGTAGTATCCAAGATTCCTAGCCATCTTTAAACCATGATACATTGCCATAAGTTCAACAACAATATTATTGGAAATCCCAAGGAAGCCACTAAAGCCAATAATCCAACTGCCATCCCCTTTTCGAACCAACCCTTCAAATCCAACTTTTCTCATCTCACCAAGACAACTACCATCTACATTTAGAATAAACTCATCAACTCTAAAGAGATGCCAAGAAACCCATGTAGGAGGTTTAGGAGTTGCGATCAAAACAGGGAACACAGATAGAGATCGGGGATGCAAGTCTCTCGACCTCCGATTGCACATGGAAAATATGGATCCATTCATTACCCACACAAACAATATTTCTATCTAGCCTTTCATTTCCACCACAAACTAGCATGGAATAAGCTAGCATTAGGGCCACTTGAATTATGCCCCAACCAACGATCCAAATCACTAGTGCTAAAGAAAGAAATATTTCAAAAACCCGGTGCTTTTCAAGGCATTCCCATTTTTCATAGAATTCTACTCTTCCTCTGCACTTTTCGCTCCCACCCAGTCAAACAGACCAAAATATCCTTGCGTTAATTAACTAACGCAAATGTAAAAAAACGTAATTTAATATTTACACATGCGTAACTTAAGTCACACTGAAATTAACACCTGCGTGAGATAACTCACGCAACATTATTTTTGCATATTCACAATGTTTTTGCAAGTAAATGTTAAGCTGACAGAACATTAAATGTTAAGGTGACAGAACCACCAATGCAAACAACAAGTAAGAGAGCATTAAAGAAGCTAGACATTTGTCTTGTTTCTTTGGGATCTTTTTCATCAGACTGGTCAGCACCATGCGCTGGCAGAGAAGCTTTCGAGCCTGCACTACCAAAGGCCAACAAGTATAGACTAATGAAGAGAAAAGCTTCATGGTTGCCACTAATTTTTTCGCACACTGCATTTTTGCAAAAACATTGTGAATATGCAAAAACAATACCCTGCGTGATGCATGTGTTAATTCCAGCATGAGTTAACTCACGCAGCGTGACTTAAGTCACGCATGTGTAAAAACTAAGTCACGTTTTTTATACTTGCGTTAGTTAGTTAGGGGTATTTTGGCCAATTTAGTTGGATGATAGCGAAAAGTGCAGGAGGAAGAACAAAATTCTCTTCATATCCATCCTTTTTTTAATGAGGATCCATCTATGTTTTTTAGGGGAGACATATCCATCTATTCTTTTTTTATGAGGATCCATCTATTCATATTATATATCTTACTATATTATCTATAAAATATATAAAGAAAATTTTTTTTTCTTAAATTTTTTTGTCTTAAATTTACTGTTAAGAATGTTGTATTATTAGTGTTATTGAAAAAGATAATAATTTTTATTATATTTATTTTATTGTTGGTAAAAAAATCATAGTTTGTTACTATTTTAAAATTACAAACATTTATACATATAATTGAATAAAAAAATATTGTTTATAATTTTCAAAGTTAGCACAGTAAAAAAAAGCGGGCATCTGGTATATATAAAATGAATACATGATTTTGGGATGACTTCTTCACTTCTAATTATACTCTTAAACGTCTTTGTGAGCTTAACTCAGTTGGTAGAAACAATGTATAATATATGCAAGATCCGAGGTTCAAATCCCGACAAAAAAAAAACTTAAACAAATGTCTTGTAAAAAAAACACTCTTAAACAAATGTATAAGAATGTTATATTGGTGTCGTTAAAAGATAAAAATGTATATTATATTTGCTATATTTTTTGTTTCGTTGAAAAAAAAATTAAGCATGGCTTCTTATAACTTGAAATAGAGAAAAGAAAAATATACATACCTATAACTTGAATTAAATTCAAAATTCTACAAGAACCATTATTCATAATTTATACGCATTAGTGCAGAATTGACAATACGTGTACAAACCGACCGTTTGAACATTAAAGTAGTAAATAAAATGAAAGAGATAAAGAATTTTATGCTTGCTTTTTTTTACATTTAGTCCAATATATTAATTTTGCAAATTTTTCTATAATGATAGATAAACATGAATGTGTACACTTAGCTCAATTAATAAGAATATTATATATAGAGTAGATGTTGGATTCGAACCCCAAACACTTAACTTCTCCACCCCACATCTAACACGTGTGTGAGTTCAAGCCACCGAGCTAGACAAAAATAAAGATAAACTTGATTTTGTTTGAGCCTGTTATAATCCATTTATTTTGATTATCTCTATGTTTTTTGTTTCTCTCACTTAAATGTTTCTCTCTCTAAAGCTCCATATAAATAGCATAACTAAAACCAAACGCCGTCACTCTCCTTCACTCACACACTCCAGTATTAGTGGTCTCTGTGAGCTCTCACACTCTCTCTCTCTAAACCTTTCCGCAGCCACCACTCCCTTTCTCTCTCTAGAAATGATCGCATAATCACCGGAGTAATTCACCGTCACCGGAAAATCGGAGATCTCTCAATCTCCGACGACCTAAATCACTCTCTTTTTCTTAATTTATTCATTTCCGATTAGGTTAGGGTTTATTGATTTTATCATAAATTATTGATTTTGATTATGGCTTCGGAAAGCATGGCTTCGGAGGATGTGAAGAGTGGCGAATCGGCGGTGACAAAGATCGTGAATTTGGCGGAGGAAGCGAAGCTCGCTAGAGAAGGAGTTGTTAAAGCGAAGCCTAACTATGCGTTTGGTAGCATCTGCAAATCTCTCGTTGCTGGTGGTGTCGCCGGAGGAGTGTCAGTTCCGTTTCTCATTTCTCAGAATTTTTTAAATATTTGAAGAAACGTATTTGTGAATTTAATATTTATTTGTTATATAAAAATGATTGATTAATTGGATGTATTTGAGGTTATATTTATTTATTATATAGTATTATTTTGATGCTTGAAGATTGGTGTATGTTTTCATTGTTAGGTGATAATGAAGATTGAAGCATGTGGCTTTTATTAAAAAAAATGTTTTGAATTTGGGTTGATTTTGAAGAGTACTTGATGTGAATAATTTTTTTTGATTTTTTGTTTGTTTAAGGCTGATATGAATAATTGTTAATTTGGCTTTTGTGTTTGGTGAAGTATTATGATTATATGATTCATGATCTGTTAAATTAAATGTAACCCCCCAAAAAAATGATCTTTTAAATGTAAAAGCTTATGTTTATTTAGGAGGAAGTTGTTAGGTCTGGATTTTGTTTATGTTTACAAGAGCGCGTTTGGATTGGCTTATTTTTGAGCTTATGAAAAATAGCTTATGCAAATAAATAAGCTTTATGTTAATTCATAAGTTCTCATTAACGAAAATGGCATCTTCATAAGCTACGTTTTCATAAACTATCTTGACAAGCTTATGAATGATACAAAAAAGCTTATTTATTTGCATAAGCTTTTTAACATAAGCTCAACAATAAGCCAATCCAAACGATACCACCTTGATTACATTATTTTCCTGGTGAGGAAATCAGAAAACTGAGGAACGTTTTGCCAATTGGCAAAACTGCAACTATTGTTTGTGTTAAAAGTAAGATACGCTAAGGTTCTGTAGTCAGTAGCGGACATAGTGGCTGCTATAGAGACACTGCGTTGTGAAGTAGCCCCTAGTTGTTATTAAAAACCCTACTGTGTTGCGTTTGAGAAGTGGCCATGTATGGGCTCTAGCAGCCCGACAGTGAAGCTCATGTAAAAGTGGAATGAATCTTCAACTTATAGTCGTGCTGTATGTTTTTGGACTTTTTGGTTATTTCACTCTAAAACTTATTTGCTTTGTATTGGGCTTGGATATTTGTAGCAATGAAATTTGATTGTTAGTTATGAATGTCTTTAATTTTGTGTATTCTTCTGTTTTTGAGCATTTTCACGTGTATGATTCTTATTTGCTTTGGATTGAATCACTTGTGAAGAAAACCTCCAATTTTTTTTTGGCTCTGGAACAAGATTTGGTTTCTTGTGATTGTATGTGTTTTATAAATGTAATTAGAAGATTTCCATTCCCTTCATATCTTGATAGTAAATTTCTTCCTAACATTACAAATTCTGCCATTGCATGAATGTATGCTGTGGGTTGCATTTAGATTTCAGTCAGCTGCGGTATAATTAAAATTACAACGACCTATAATCCAATTTTACTGGAACCTATTTCTTTTTGATAATTCCAAAATAGTTTTTGTGGTGTTATGATGAATTCGAATCCAACCAAATATTTTTTTTTGTATCTTGCAGATCACGAACCGCTGTTGCTCCGCTTGAACGGATGAAAATTTTGTTACAGGTTAGTTTGGTTGGTTGTTTAGATTTACACTGGTATCATCTCTTCTTGCTTTTATATGCCGCGACGAACATTAGACTAATATATTTATATGCCGCGACAAACATTAGACTGTATATCAGCATGCTTGTTCGGATGTATCCTAATTTCCACAAATTGCATGTCACTTGGTCTTTCCGTCTGCAGGTCCAGAATCCTCATAACATAAAATACAGTGGAACAATACAAGGCCTGAAATATATATGGAGAACTGAAGGATTCCGTGGACTGTTCAAGGGAAATGGTACTAATTGTGCTAGAATTGTCCCAAATTCTGCTGTGAAGTTCTTCAGTTATGAGCAAGCTTCTAAGTAAGTTTTACATGTATTCAAAATGAAGCATTAATTGTATCTTTGTCTATAAGCTATTTTTTTACTTATCATTCAGGTGCAATATGTGATGGTAAATTGTCTTCTGCAATCCTCTTTTGTCATTTTTCTTTAGGGGCACTCTAGTGGCTAAATTTTTTCAATCATTTCATACATCCTTTATATATTTTTAACTGTTTTTCTCCTCTGTTTATTTCCCTGACAATTCCTTCTTATTTTGACAGAGGTATACTGCATTTGTATCGGCAGCAAACTGGAAATGGTATGTCTACCATCTTTATTGCGGCTAATTTGTGTTTGGCTTGGATTTATTTTTTAAAATTGATGAAGGGCAATGTTAGATTATATTTGAACGTTAATGAATTTGACCAGCCGGCTTTGCTCCAGATTTTTAAAAATGGACTGCAATTGCAGTGGCAGTGTTTTCAATGGCTTTTCAAATTGAGACAGTAATTGCGCTGCATCAGCTGTATTTGAATCATACAACAAATTTAATCTTTTCATCAAAACTTCATACAATATATCAAGCAAGCCAAAATACCTAAAGCTGGCATAAATCAACTTCTCAATAAATAGTAGTTTGTTTTATTTAAGTGGCAATATAAAACAGAACTTTGTAGCAAAACATGGCAGTCTTCTGAGGGTTGGCTTGTATTTTAGTGATACCAAGTTAGCAACTTAATAAAATGCTCCACCGCCTAAGTGTACGTAGTAAAGTTTGAAAAGAAAAAAGTACTTAGGTATGCAAGCATATGTACCCAACCAGTACTGGGATGGTTATATACCTAGTATAGGAATGGCTACCATTTAGTAGTAGTCATACTCATGCATCATAAATACTGAAGCTATGTGGTGTCTAGGGGCCAGCTTGAATATCCAATACACTAATACAGTGCTGAAAGTGAATATTTTTAATACAAATGATTTATTGGTGTTTCTTAAATACATTATTTCAGTAATCTTTTACATTTTTATTTTAAAATTATCAAACAACTCCAGTTTTCATCTGGCAACATTGGCTGAAAAGATATGCGTATATAATTGTAAAAAAATTAGTAGATGATATTTCTGACCGTAAGTATATTCCCTTGTACTTTCTGCAGAGGATGCTCAGCTGACTCCTGTTTTACGTCTTGGAGCTGGAGCATGTGCTGGAATAATTGCTATGTCTGCAACTTATCCGATGGATATGGTCCGAGGCAGGATAACCGTTCAGGTCCATTTTCTTTTTACCAAATGATTGCTTTTGTTGTTGTGGATTATAAAGAGGGTTGTAATATTAATTGGAAAAAAGTTTTTTGCCAGAAAGTTTGACAGAAAGTTTTTTGCCTTGTATTGGCAGACTGAGAAATCCCCTTATCAGTACAGAGGGATGTTCCATGCTTTGAGTACTGTGCTCAGGGAAGAAGGACCACGTGCTTTATATAAGGGCTGGCTTCCTTCAGTAATTGGAGTTGTGAGTAATCTTTCCTGAATATCTCATTTATGATAATTATGACCATGAATCCATTATGGAACATACTTTTTTTGGGTACAATTATGTAAACATGCTTTATTTACAATCTTCATGAGAAGTCGATACTGCATTTTAAAGCAACATAGAACATGCATTTGTGGGAGGGACCTTAATCCCAAGAACGAGAAAAAAACTCTGAAATATAAAACTGAATTCCTGCTAAGGTTGCTTGGATGTGTAGTTCTATGCCATCTTATGTTCCTTTATTTACCTTCATTATTGCAAACATTTACATGCTTGGACTTGTTTCTCGGTTAAATGGCTTAAGAAGTGGGTTGAGCCTTTTTTATTCATTTAGTTTTTTAAAACCGGATCTTTAATTTCTAACAATGGTTGTAGGATTTTAGGCAGGGTGCATCCCTAGGTTCTCTTTTCTTGGCTTATTATGGTAGGATCTATTGGTAGATACACATATTCAATTAGTCATGTTATACCATTGGGCTTAAGACAGTGGGGCAACATTGAGGTATTTATTTGGATAGTACTTACCTCACAACCGTGTACAAGGAAAGGCAGATTGCATGATTCCCTACAGGCCCAAAAGTGAAAAGCCAATGCATTGCATTACATGTTCTCTATATTTAGGATCACAATTTTACAATTTTTTAAACACCATTGTTAGTAAATTCTGATTATTGTTAGCAGTTAGCACTACCATAAGTCTGGTGTTATAGCTTAACCACTTGCTATTGGATCTTGGTAGATATATATCATTCTATCTTGCTTCATTACTTTTAGTTTTATGTAGCATATAGTTTGGAGAGGAATGCCAAGGACACCCTCATACACACTCTAATCTACTGGGCCACATCATCTATGCTTTCCAACCCCTTACCTGTTAACTGTTAAACAAGTTGGCCTTTTTTCTATTTTATTTTAGATTATTGCCCCCCTCTCGACGGTCTGCACTGCCCAATACTCTGCCTGATCCCTCAACACGAGGGGCTAATGACACAAATGTCTCCATCCATTTCTCAATCTTAGCCAACACAGAGGACCCATCACGGAGGAGCAAGTAGGATAGGTACGGGGGTTTTACAATAGAGTGAAGTTTTTGGGATTTTTGAGAAACATAAAGCACGTTCAGTTCCCAAATGTTCCATTCCACTGAAAAATGAGACATCCAGTAATGCTCAAGATCATTGATGAGGACATCATGGAGTTGGAAGAGAACAAAAAAGTTGATATGGACCTGGTGCTGGTTGTCATCTGTACGCGGTCAAGAATATAGAGATAGCTAGAATAGTTTGTTCTTGTTTATGATTTTTAGAAGGGAAAATTTCAGAAGCAAAATAAAAGCAGCACAATACCATATGTTCATATCAGATGGGGCATTCAAGATTTGTAGGGTATGACAATTAGATGGTGGTCTGAAACCCAATAACTTGAAAAATAATAAAAAATTAAATGTGCTAAAAGGTGAGCAACTGCTAATCAACTAAGAGGTTGACAAATTGGATGACGTGGTTCAATGGATGAGACTTGTGTTAATGTGATGTGTCAGAGGGTATGTCCTTAACATTCCTATAGTTTTGAACAAAAATGGGGTTAATTGTATCAACCTTTACCTAAGATTGGTGCAACTAAAATTAAACTAAGAGATATGATCACATGCAAGGTTACTGTTTTGCAACATCCTTTTCATGTTTCATAATTATATTTATAATTGACTGTTATTGTAATTTTGCACAGAAGCAAGTTCTCCTTTTCAGTGCTTCTGTTATATTGATATTCTCTTTCTCTCCGCAGATTCCTTATGTTGGTCTCAACTTTGCTGTCTATGAGTCTCTGAAAGATTATTTGATTAAAACTAAACCATTTGGTCTAGCCCAAGATTCCGAATTGAGTGTGACAACACGCCTTGCTTGCGGTGCTGCTGCTGGAACCATTGGACAAACTGTCGCTTACCCGCTTGATGTCATTCGTCGAAGAATGCAGATGACCGGTTGGCACAATGCTGCTTCTGTTATCACTGGGGATGGCGTAGGCAAAGTCCCACTTGAATATACTGGAATGATTGATGCATTTAGGAAAACTGTTCGGCACGAGGGATTTGGTGCATTATACAAGGGTCTGGTGCCCAATTCTGTCAAGGTCAGTCTTCATCTAACTGTCATGATCAATTCTGGCAAACTTGTATCTACTTGATCTTATCTTTTAAAAGGAAGACTTGCATTTCCTTTAAAAAAAAAATTTTTATTATAAAAATACCACTATTTCTATGCATCTCTGGAAAATGAGACACTTTACTTCACACGGATGATTCCTGTGTTGGATTGCCTTATCGCACAGTGAGATGGGAATGAGATTTGACACTCCTATTTCTATTTCTATCTATTTCTTTATGAACATTCATAAATTGTTTAGACAAATCTTTTACACGATAAGTTCATTTCAGTTTTGATAAAATAGGAGTGTTACAAAATAAGCTTGTGTTTATTGAATATTTATTCACCTGGAATTAGTTTTACTGGTCTTAATTGAACATTTTTTTGGGCTCCCCTACTTACAACATTCTTTAACTCACTTGTTGTTTTACAGGTGGTTCCATCCATAGCACTCGCATTTGTATCATATGAGATGGTGAAAGACATTTTAGGAGTGGAGATCAGAATATCAGACTAAAGTTCGATAGCCGCCCCATATTATCTGTTTACCTGGTGGTGTGGTTTTCTCCTCTCTTTTTTGATAGGCAAGGGGATGTAGAGATGGCAACTTAAGATTATTTTCTTGTTTTTCATCTCACTGAGGATGAGTTTAGAACTCTAGAGTTAGTGTCTATAAATTTATTCCCTTGTTCCTATTTGTTTTGCAAACGTGCTGTAGTTTTCAGCTTCTTATTCATAATCCATGTCAATAAGTGTTGTGGAAAAACAATGCAATGACACATCTGCCTAGCTTTCTGCACTAGTTAAGAAAGCATTTTTCTTAGTGGAATTTGATGTGCTTGATATTTCCATTCTATGCCTACCATACACTCCACAAAATAATATGTTTGGAATGATTGTTTAAATATTTGAGCTGAAGTGTGTATGTTGCAAAGTAGAAAGGTTAATTCAATTGCAATGATAATGTGATTTTACTTTGTTTAACAATAGTGTTATTGGTTTTGGCATGAGAAATTAGGACGCATGATTTATCTTACCTTCTAGTATGACTGCAATGTAATTGATGAGAGGATGCTTCAAATCCTAATTTGGGGTCATAATCAGTGAACCATGGTTTTTCTTGGAGTCAATAAGTAGCGGGGCAGGACAAACTCCTATTACAGTTCTAGTGTTCTGTAAGACATTGAAGTGTAATGGTATCTGCCTGTGTTCCTATTCAGCACTCCAGTAGAAGCTGAGTCATCAAGTAGGCTAGGTTAATGCCATCTTTCGGGTACTTGGGGCCGGGTACCCATAAAGGCTATGTCTTTTTCTGCATTCAAAAGTGACTGGATGCACGTTCAAACTCTAATTTCCAGCGTTCCCAAGTGACTAGATGCACGTTTAAACTCTAATTTCCAGCTTCTATATTTTCATGTTGAAACAAACTTTGGGTCGGGGGATTTTTGCCGCAACCGCTGTTCCAAACAAGTCATTTTTTTAGTCAATTTGAATCTAAAAGCTGTCCCCAGCCATTTCATCTCTCTGAATATAACCAAGCTCTAGGTTAATGGGGCAAGGTTCATGAATCGTGTTTTTGTCAAGTATACGAATCACTTTTACTACGTCAGTCATATGATTTTTTCATAACAAAAATGAAACTATTATTATTACCATGGATGATGGTGCCCTCGGGACATTAGCTAAACAATTAAAAAATGAAAGAAAAGACAGTTTTTTTGGTGGTGGCCGGGGTTTGAACCCCGGACCTTGCATATATTATGCATTGTTCATAATAATTGAGCTAAGTTCACGAGGAAAAGAAAAGGCAAAGTTAGCGTTAAATATAACACTTTTCAAGTTTTAAAAATAAAAAATATAATTATCAAGGTAACAATTTCCTTTTGTAATACCTTAACTATTGTTCCGTTCTCCATTTGGGTAGCACTTGGTTGACATGGAATTGGTGACATTGATGACTGTTGGAGTACTGGTTAGCACTTCCCTATTACTATATGCCAAAACGCAGGACAACATTTTGCCTAAATTTGCCATTACTTACAAACAATTTTTTCTTTATAATTAAAAATATTGCAATTATAATCGACAAATAAAGAAACATCAATGTAAACACAATATACCCGTCTTTTAAGGGTGTCAGGTCTGGGTGACCCGCTCAACCAACCCAAACCAAGCTGTATTTTTTCCAATCCGTTTAAGTTTGTGTCCAACTCGAATCAACCCATTCAAATTTGTAGTGTGTGGTTTGAGTAGCGAGTTTATGATTTCAAAAAAAGTTACATTTTTCAGTTTTTATATAGTTTAAGAATTTTATACGTTAATCCAAAAGTGTCTTGAGTAAATTCAATTGTTTGCATTTTAAATACTAAGATTTAATTTAAATGATATAATTTTCATGAATTGAACTTCTGTTTCATGAATCCTTAACAATAGTTGCTGCCATCATCTAAAAATCATCACACAAACCAAACCTTACATTGTTCAGTTAAGCACTCCAATGGAATAAATTTCCAACCACAATACACGTGAGATCTCATAAAATAGAGAAGACAATGGACACTAACACCGTTTGAATTCACATACAAATTGCTAATACTTGAAGATACAAACATGCTCACTCACTCACATTTCTGTTGCAACAATGCAACACTGTCATTGTAAAACAACACCCACTCACATTGTTCTCTAACAATGTAACAGTGCACCATCACTTCTCTCTCTCTCTCTCTCTCTCTCTCTCTCTC
>Ga0315914_1007738_pt1 | contig 14736 bp, 11 predicted proteins | sample MpolenodulesMG_FD_203920 | JGI IMG/M metagenome (GOLD analysis project Ga0315914, IMG submission 203920) | Medicago polymorpha root nodule microbial communities from Los Angeles, California, United States - elongated nodules | ecosystem: Host-associated > Plants > Roots > Nodule | place: USA... | reverse complement strand
CATTTATGGTTGTCATGGGAGGTTATGGAAGCATGCAAGAGATCAATACATATACAGTAGGCAGATTTAACTGAATAAGAGCCATCTACCGAAGCCTTCGAAATACGAGTGTCCTCTCTTTGGGTGGAATATAGTGGTGTTGCAAGGATGGCTGCGACATCTGAAGGATTAAATAAAGAGGGCACAAGTGCATGGTTCCAAGAATTCATACCCGTGTGAAGGTGAGCAACCGTGAGATCATTATAATGTAAAGGCGGAGTAGTAGAAGGCTTAAGAGAGGGAAGACCACGGATCCAAGGCATAGTCCACACATTTATTTTAGAACCATTTCCAATCTTCCACCTGTGTCCCAAGGTAAGCAAGTGTTGGGTACTCCAAAGACTCCTCCAAGTATAGCTTGGATTATGGCCAAGAGGGGCATCCAAGAAATCCCTACGCAGGAAATATTTGGCTTTGAGGATACGAGTAAGTAAGGAGGTAGAGTCGGTCAAGAGTTTCCAACTTTGTTTACCAAGCATTGAAAGATTGAAAGCTTCCATGTTATGAAAGCCAAGCCCACCGCGAGTTTTATGATAAGTGAGTTTTTCCCATCGCATCCAATTTATACCACGACGACCATTCTTTTTAGAACCCCAGTAGAATGAATTCATCATCCTCTCAATTTCCTCACAAAGTGAAGCATGGAAAAGGAAGGCACCCATACAATAAGAGGGAATAGCATGAGTAATAGATTTGATCAAAATTTCCTTACCGGCACGGGAAAGTGATCGAGCACTCCAAGATTGACATTTGTTCCATATGTGATCCTTCAGATATGAGAAGATCGCCTTCTTGTTGTGCCCAACCATGGAGGGAAGGCCCAAATATTTACCACTACCAATAGCACCAATAACACCAAGTGAGTGAGAGATGGCAGAAATAATGTCATGAGGCGTGTTGGTACTAAAAGCAATTGCAGATTTCCCATAATTGATAGCTTGACCGGAGGCGTTTTCATAATGCATAAGGATCTCTTTAAGACTTTGCGCTTCAGCCATAGTAGCTTTGCAAAAAAAAAAACTATCATCTGCGAATAATAAGTGACTAACCGACGGTGATGTGCGGCAGACACGGTTACCATGAAGTTGGCCCCTTAACTCACGATTTTTTATAATTGTTGATAGGCCTTCATCACATATGATGTAGAGATAAGGTGAGAGGGGGCAGCCTTGCCAGAGTCCACGTTTAGGGGTGATAGGGCCTATGCGATCACCATTAAAGATAACATGATATTCCACAGAAGTGATGCACATCATCATCCATGATACCCACCGAGTACAAAAACCCATCTTGTCAAGAATAGCTTGAAGGTACAACCAGCTAACACTATCAAAAGCCTTAGAGATATCGAGTTTCAGAGCCACCTCACCAATTTTACCTTTTGTTTTGCAGCGCATATGATGTAAGATTTCAAAGGCCGTTAAAGCATTATCCATGATAGAGCGGGAGTGAACGAATGTTGCCTGTTCATGAGATATCGCGAAGACGATTTTCTAGAACCTTTGAGGTAATCTTATATAGAACATTGCAGAGAGAGATGGGACGGAGGTCCTTCAAAGATTCTGGATTATCACCTTTCGGCGCGAGAACTATATTTGTTGCATTCAAATTCGACGTTAAGTAACCAGAATCTAGCTAGGCCGTGGCTGAAGTAAACAACTCACTCCCAATGTCATCCCAAAATTTTTGGTAGAATGCCGGATTTAGGCCGTCGAGACCCAGCGATTTATCCGGATGCATACTAAAAACTGTCTTTGAACTCACTTTCAGTAAAGGGTGCGGTGAGTATGTTGTTCTCTTCGATGGAGACTCTTGGTTGTACACAAGAAATGATAGGATGGTGATCGCCTTGCTGAGATGTGAAGATATTCGTAAAATAATTGCGGACAAGTGAACAGAGTTCGTCGTGAGCTACAATCCAATTGCCTGATGGGTCACGAAGCTTTTTTATAGTGTTTCTCCTCTTCCTGGCAGATGCTGATGCGTGGAAAAATTTACTGTTAGTGTCGCCATCAGCTAACCAATAAACTTTAGCGCGCTGCCTCCAATAGGTGTCTTCCTGAAGTAACAGATTTGCAAGATTTTTCTGCATATCTTCAACCCGTGGATCAATCGCATCCCTTGAGGAGTTGCAGATATCTTCTAATTGTGCACGTTGTTTATTAATTTGATGTCTAAAATTGGGAGATATATTTTTGCTCCATGAGTTAATGTCCTCTATGCAGTAGCTAAGTTTGGATATTATGCTTGAGGATGGGTATTGGCTCCAATTATCTTTCACAAGTTGGATAAGAGAAGGTTCAAGTAGCCAAGCGTTATTGAAGCGAAAACTGTGGTGAGGTTGCCTCAAGGGATGGGGTCAAGATGCAGAAGGAGAGGCGTGTGATCCAAGACGGGTGCCGCAAGAGTTTGGAGAGTAGAATTCGAAAATAATGAATGCCAAGAAGAGGTGATAAGAGCGCGATCAAGTCGTGCTTCTTTGGAAGAGGCTGTACCTATACTTTTGAACCAAGTAAATTGGTATTCGATAAGTGGTAAGTCAAATAAGTTACAATATGTGACAACATTTTGAAAGCCTCTAATAAGCCAGGATGGACGATCTGGTCCCCCTCTCTTGTCTGCTGTAGATAAGTGGTCATTAAAGTCACCAATGATACACCATGGACTGCTTGAGAGGTTGCTGAGATACCGAAGTAAGTCCCAAGACTCTCTTCGTCTACCGGAGTCTGAATAACCATAGAAGGCAGTAAGTCTCCAATTGCCTAATGTAGGGTCTTGAATCTGCAGGTTTATAAAGTTTTGAGAATAATTTATAAGAGAACAGTTAACGGAATTACGCCATAAAACAGCAAGTCCGCCACTTCTGCCAATTCGATCAACTGAGAAATGATTATCAAAGCCAATTGTGTAGCATAAATCTGAAATTTTATTTCCACTAACAAGAGTTTCAATAAGAATTACAATGTCTGATTTATAGACTCGGACCATGTCTTTTATTGATGGAACTGCCTTAACGTTCCCCAAGCCTCGACAGTTCCAAGCTATGATATTCATTTCGCCTGGCAGGCCTAGAAGCCAGGCTCTGCCAATAAAGTGTTGTTTCATTGTTTTCAAAACACCACATTTATTCTTCACCACCAACATAAAGGACTGAAAACCGAAAATTGAAGACATGGTGATCTATAGAATACTAATTGAGCATTTTCATTCATAAAATATGAATCAAAATGTAAAAAAAAAAAAATCAAAGTAAATGGACCCTTTTTTTTTTTTACAGAAACGTAAGAGTGTGTTTGGATGAGGGAATGTTATGTTTTGAGAGAATTCAATTACTTTGAGGTGAATTATATTGTTTGGATAATAATTTGAATAATTTTCAAAATGATATAAATTTATGAAGTATTTTGTTCAAGTTAAATTTAGAGAATTTCAAATGACAACTAAAAATTAAAATTTTCAAAAAATTTCATTGTTATAATTTTTCAATTTGAACCAATAAATTTCCAAAAAATTGTAAATTGGCCCCCTCAAATTTTGCAAAAATTATACTTTGACCCCTTAAAAATTTTAAAATTTCAAATTGACCCCTAATTTCAAATTTGGCCCACAAAAATTCATATTTATAAAACTTGCCCAAAACTATGACAATGAAATTTTTTATCACTTCATCCAAACAAAAATATTGAGAAATGAAAGTAATTTAATTGAATCATTTAATATTTCTCAAATACCTCCTCCAAATACACTCTAAATAAACCCTTATGTACTGAAAATTGAACATTGTGCAACGCAACTGTTGTACTACACGCGACATCCATGTGTTCGACGTGTAAAAAAGGTGATTGTTCATCCAACTTCCTTAAAATACGAGTTTTTGTTGGAAGTAAGTTTTCGATATTGTATTTTAACATATATTTAAACATAAGAGGAGAGATGAGTTATCACATGCAAAGAATAACAAATTCTAACAAATTAATGCAAAAGCTTTGGGCTTAATTAGGCCAAAATATGCCCAACATACACATACACAGACACACACGCACACTTCATAGTTCAGAAATTTTTTTACCCAAAAAAGAAAAGTTCATATATATTTCTACCAAGAGGAGAATTTTCTTCTTTTTTAGAAGAAAATCAAATGTTTAATATTTATAATCCGGTCCACGGGACACACTACAGAAAATCCAAGCAAATCAACACAAGGGATGCCATCAACAGAGAATAAAAACAAAAACAAGTTATCATGATTGACTTGATTATTATAACCTTCAGATTCAACGCATTGTAGCAAATGTACTCCTCCTTAATTGAAGGGGATAATGTGTCTTTTTTGTTTTTTCAAATTTGGTCCATGGAAACTTGTGCTTTCCTATCTTTTTCTTTTTTGCTGCCACTCCCATCAAATCTCCATAGTTCTATATAACACAAATTATTATGAGTATATTACAACTAGACTAGTACATTTATTTATCTATTCAAATATAAAGCTTATTAATATACTACCAATGTATTCGGGAGATCAAGAATCAACATTGAACACATCTATAAACAAATGACAATTTAGGCTTTATTAGTAAAAATAGTGAATCATTTATAAGTTAGCTCATAGCGGATGCGTTTATAGCACACAACTTATAAGCTAGCTAATAGATCATTAATTAGTTGATTAAATTTATAATGTTTGATAAAATTAGTAATTGAATTAACGTACAAATACAAATGAAATAAAATACATGTTTAATTAATATTTAATTTTTTCAATTAAGATAGTAGGGATAAAATTAAGAGAAAAAAATGATACTAGCTAGTAAAAATCCTTTTCAAAAAAAACTTTTTTTTAAAAAAAAAAAAAAACTTTTCAAAAATAAGATAATAAAAATAAGCTATAAGTTTTTGTGAAAATGATAGTTATCAAATAGATATTTTTTAATCACATGAGCCTATAAGTTATAAGCTTAAAAATATGTCTCACTAAAGAGACCATAGTATTAGTCATGCAAAAAATTTATACATTAGGTACACTGCTATATTTATTTTTATCATATTTATAGTGTTAACAGGACTAGAAAATAGAGACAGAGTCAGTATATCTTACTTGGAGACAGAGTCTATCTTCAATATCACAAATGGGATAATCACTTGGGCAACAATATTCAGTGCCAGTGCAACAAACAGCATTCTCATACTCACAACAACCATAAGCTAGGCAGAAATCAAATAACTCATAAAGGCAACAACATGTCTCTTCAGCACTACAATAGGAGAAGTCTCCACATTTACTTGGTGTAGGAGAAGGAGGTGTCGGCGTCGGCGATGGTGGTGGTGAAGGAGGACTAATTGGTGGTATTGAAGTGGACTCTTTGGTAGGAAAAGATGCCATGTAATTGATTGCACACACTCCATATTTTAAATTAGTATTCCTTCTAGTATAAATGTACCCTTCAATTCCCCAGCTTGTGCCCCAAGAATTCTTTACAATCCAATAATCTTGATCACCCTCTGAGCCATAACCCACAATTAAAACTGCATGATCAATATCATCTGGATTACTTGAACAATCTCCATCATATATTCCCTATTCAAGAAAAAACAAAAACATCTAGTTAAGGTTTAACAAAGCATTTTCCTTTATTTTTTACTTGAGCAATAGTGAAATTTTTGTATTAACGAAAAAGTGGTCCTGGTAATTTGAAGCTCGTGTAAAAGGTTAGTAAAATCTAATCAACAAATATTCCAATCGGTATTTGAACTCGTATTCAAGTCAATATAACACTTACACCAGTGTATAGTTGAAAATCCAATGTGGAGCCATCTATACCAACACTTATTGGCTGCTTCACAGTAGCACACAACAAAGCACTTTCTGATTGTGTCACATCAGTGTAGCCATCAATGGTCACAACTTTGGTTTCCTCCTAATTCAAGAAAGGAAAAAACACAATAAATTAGACACAGATATGAGATATGTTATATTCTTTCACAATGCCAAATGTATTGGGAGGAAAAGGAAGGGTTATTATAGTAATAGTAAGACCTTGGTGACATTGCAAGTACCATCCACAGCAGTGTATGGATAATCAGCTTCTGTATCTATCCCACCATTGTTTATAACCCACTCAAAAGCATAATCCATGTATCCTCCTTCACATCCATCATTAGTTGTATCACAATCTACAAGTTCTTGTTCTGAAAGGCTTATAAGGTCCCCTGTCACTATTGCATTTACTCCTTCTATTGCTCCAGTGGAAGAGAATGACCAACAACTACCTACAAAATCAGATATTCTTTTCATAATGTGCAATATTGAAATTCAAAAGAGTATAAAGGAATATTAGTGGTGAATTCTAAATATAGAAGCTTACCACAGTTGCCTTGATCCTTCACACCAGTCACAGCTCCTTTTTTCCTCCAATCTAAAGAGTACGGTGCATCATCACATGATTCAACCTTGACATGCAAGTTACTGGCCCTCTTCCTAATTGGCTTCTTCACCTTTGAAATAAACTTATTCTTGAACTCTTCATTGCTCATATCAGCAAATCTGTTCAGTCCAAGACGGTGTCCGACAAGAGAATTTCTCATTGCATTCCTCTCTACAATGTATTTCAAATTCCTCTTGAAATTCTCCAACCTTAAAACTGCTTCTTCTGGATGTATATACAACTTTTGGTGTTCCTTCTTCCATTGTTGGAACAGCTCAACCACTTGTTCCTCTGAAGGTAACTTGTTAAGGTCAAAAGCTAATATGGAGTACTCACTTGGGATACTATAACATGATAGAAATGTCCATGAACACCATAAGAGTGTAAGAAGAACCAAAAGATTTTTCTGATGGCAACCCATCTTTTCTGTTGATTATCAATGATGTTTGATCCACCAACACTTTTGTATTGTATATAAAGATGAAATTTAGATACAAAATCAAGCTACCAGTCAGCTGAAGAAGAATCTGCATTTTGGTCTTTTTCCCCTTTACTTGCATGGCTTAGATGGAAACTCCAATGAAAAAAGAAACAAGTAGTATTGTGTATTTTTTTTGGTACAACCTTTATTGTTAGTTTGGTACTACCAACTTTTTCTTTTGGTGTTTCTGTTTCTACTAGTCCAGTTGGTTAGAATCAATGAGTTGTGAGGATAATCTAAGAGTCAACTGTTAATGTGTTCTCAAACACCTTGGATTATTGACTGGTTGTTGGAAATTAAAGCAGCTTAATTGTCACATAAAGTGTTCCTATATTTTGTTTCAACTAGTAGAAGACTCTCATCGATAGAAAAGAATCATGTACGACAATCACAACACTCAATAATTACTCTTAAAAATTCTTGGAATTGTTTATCTCCAAGTGAAGTGGATTGGAACTTAGAAGGGAATATGAAACATTTTGTAACAAGTCCCACATCGACCTGAATGATTAAGGAAGAGGAGATAGAGGTTATATATATTGACTCAATTTGAAGTCATAAATATTAACAAGTAGAATTAGGTCTCTTCTTCTTAAGCCTTCATTCATCGGTGTTGTGGTTTAGTTTTTGTTTATTTTTTAATGTTTCATTTTAATCAACCCTAATCGTTGGTTTTGATTGAAATGAATAATATTAAAACTAAATACCTCAACATTGTCGACGGTCAAAGAGGAAGAAATGGACCAAATACTCTCATAATAGTTAAAAATATTTAAGTTAGATAAAAAAAAAAAAATGAACCTGGTTTTTTTATGTCAAATCATTGTGCTGTGATTGTATTTTTTTTCCTATGTTTTCCTTTCAAAATTGTAGACATTGGATAGAGTTTTTTATTTGTCAAAAGAGTCTGGATGCCATTAGAGAGATTTTTTTTTTTTAATTTCGCAAAATTATATTTAAATTATTTTAAATAGAACAAACTTTTATTCTATGAAAGTTTTCAAAAATTACTTTTATTCTATGAAAGTTTTCAAAAATTACTTTTATTCTTTATAAGAAAAGTTTCAGCTTTTAAGGTATATTTATGGCTTAAAATACGTTTCTAATTTTTATATAACATTTGTCTTTTTAATATTAGTTGTATATTTAATACTTTACAAATTTCTATGACTGTTTGTAAGTTACGATAATTAACAACTATCTTGGACTCTTGGTTTTGATGTTTTTTATTTTCTTCTTATAATAAGAATCAAAGGAATTATATGCAGGTAACCATGTTCGTTCAAAGACCACGTGGTTTTCACCATTGTGTCCGGTTAACATTGGAGAAGTTTTGGGACTTTATCATGCAATTCGGTGGATCAATGAATTTCAGCTCACAAATGTTGATTTTGAGATAGATTTGAAATTTTAACAAAGGCAGAGGAGATAGCACCGAATTTGGATCCAGTACAGATAATAGTATCCAGTTTTGTAATTTCTTTTTAACAAACTCTCATGTTGAGTTTATTGGGAGGCAAGCAAATGTGGTTGCTCATAAGTTAGCTAAATCAGCCACATTATTTCCTAGCTTCCACATCTTTGATGAAAGTCCAGCATGTATCACTGATTTAATTTTTAATGAAATGATATAAGTTAGTTTCCTAAAAAAAAATACTATGTTTTATCCTCTCAAAAATATGTTTATTATGTTTTATAATTTCAAACAATTGGTACTTATAAGATGAAAAAATAGACAATCTTGCAATGATTGTAAGTCATTTGGCTTCTTAATCTCATCTTCTCAGTAAGCAAGCTTTCATATAAATTCTTGTAGTACGTATACATTTATGAAGATTTTATTCAGAAGCTAATTAAGAACTACATGTACTTTTATCAATTAAGAAAGTCATATTATAAATTTAATCCAATTGGACTAATTACATCGAAATTCTTTCACCCATTCTCCACTTTTCCTCACCTTGTGTTTCTCATCATTAAAAACTATAAATATTATCAATCAAAAGAACAATTAACACAGTTATGACAATAAGGAGGTTAATGTTGGAATTGATTGAAGTGAATTATTTTGAAATTGAATACCACAACACCATTGATGATCGAAGAGGAAGAAATGGACCAAGACTCTCCTAATAGTTAAAAATATTTTTAAGTTTAATACAAAAAAATAATTAGTACCTGATTTTCTTTTTATGTTAAATCATTGTGTCGTGATTGTATTTTTTTTTCTATGGATTTTTCCCTTCAAAATTGTAGACGTTTTGATAGAGTTTTTTATTTGTCGAAAGAGTTTGGATCCCATTAGAGAGATATTTTTTTAATTTGAAAAATTATATTTAAATTATATTAAATAGAACAAACTTTTGTTTTAAGAAAGTTTTCAAAAATTATTTTTATTCTATTTATAAGAAAAGTTCAGGAGAGGAATGGAGGGGAGGATTTACTTTTCTTATTTAATTTACGGACATTATAAAATAATTTTTGAAAAATTGAATTAACAACATGATAAAGAAATAACGTTGTTTTGACAAGATAAAGTATTTGTTGTGAAAACATTCCTTATGAATCATTTCTTACGTGATCTTCGCAAAATTACGTGTTAGAGTAGCCTTGTATACCTTCAAATATTTGGTGATCATAAACAATGATGGTAAAGTTTAGGACATGTTTGTCATCATCATGTATGTTCTAAAAGGGATAGGAAAAGACCTTAAAGTGTTTTTAGTAGTAGATTATAGTTTGAGTTTCTATTTTTCCTCTCTATATTGAAAATTAAAGCAGCTTAATTGTCACAGAGTGTTCGTATATTTTGTTTCAACTAGTAGACGACTCTCTTAGATAGAATAGAATCATACATGACAATCACAACACTCAATAGTTACTCTTAAAAATTGATTGGAATATAAGAATGAAACATCTTGAAACAAGTCCCACATAGACTAGAATGATTGAGGAAGAGGAGGTAAAGGCTATAGAAAATTGTTGTTCTGACTTTGAAACCTTCCTAATGACACATGGAAATTTCAAAAAAGCCTCCAGCGATAGTTAACTATCGTTGAGGAAGTCGGCATCAGTTAACTGCAGTTGAAGCCAGCGATTGTTAACTGCCGATGCGTACTTGATTCAATTTCCAACAGCTGTCTCCTTCCCTTTTTCCCCACATTGGAACATGTTTTTGTGCATTTTAAACAAAAAATTTCACTCTTTTTCATCCAATTGCAAATTCATGAATATAAAATGTACGAAATTATATTTGACATGATAAAAATAAAGCGCAAGAAATAATATAAAACGTACGAAAATGTCATAGAAATACGAAACGGTACGAAACATGTCATAATAATACATCACCATCATAGTCAAAATGTACAAAAAAAAAAAAAAAAAAAAAAAAAAAAAAAAAACCTAATCAGAATCAACTCAGTTGCCTACGATGCCTCTGCCCCCTGCGCTGCCTGGCAATCTGATACGTAAGGGCAGGGCGACCAATACTGCCAATCCGCATCATCTCCTACACCAGCTCCTCTCTAGTCATCTCGCCATTCCTGGCCACAGCATCATCAGCTATCTACACCACATCCCTGATGATCGTCAATGTGTCATGCAGCTCTCTGGCATGCTGCTCCTCTATAATCTGCTCCACATTCACCGGCCTGGGAGGAGATCCTTCATCAGGTGGGAGAATACGAGGGTGGGAAACTTTGGCATACCAAGCCATGTAGCCAGGCTCATGAAGCCATACTCTCCGACACCTATGTACCCAATCAAGGTAAAACCACGCGGCGGGGTCTATCAACACAGTAGCCAACATCTTTGTAGGCATCTCAGCGACATCTGACGGATGTCTGGGAACGTCATGTGCAAAGCCAAACTGTCTCTTTACTCGCTCAGGCAAATGACGGTACACCCTCTCCTTCCCGCACATCAGTCATCCCGAGTAAGTGCACATAAATCCAAACTAATCATTATATCATTATACTCAAAATATGGTTATTATATCATTATGTCCAAATTAATCAAACTTTCCAAAAAAAGCAAAAATGCAAACTTATAATCATTATAACATACATACATTATAAAATTGAACATATTTGCAAAAAAAATTACACAAAAAAAGCAAGATTTTCCCACTTAGGCATTTCATCAAACACCTTAAGTGCATTCTAAATTACTAGCACAATTACTAAAATTTCAACTTATAAACCACTACATTGTACCTATACTTACTCTAATCAACAATTCCAGCAACAAAGTTACATTAAAACATCTAAACCATGCTAAATTTGCAATTTTCTAACCTAACCCTAAACAAATTACATTGCATGTAAATAGGAAGGAAAGAACTTACTTGTGAAGTAATTGAAGAAATTAGGCTCAAATTCGTGCAATTGAAGTTTGGAGAAATTTGGAAGTTGTGTTTTTAGTGTTTATGGTTCTAGAAAATGGAAAAGTGGAAGTTTTGTTCTTGTTTATTCGCATAACTCAACGGTAGTTAACTACCACTGAGGTCAGCGGCAATTAATTGCTGCCGGTTTGACAAACGGTAGTTAACCACCGATGGGGACTTTAAGATAATTTTCATGTATCAAATATGACGTTTTTGAAGTCAGAAAGCAATTTTCAAGACTATATATACGGACTCAATTTGGATTGAAATATGCAAATAAGAGAACTTGGGCTCTTCTTCTTTGCTGTTCAAGATTGTTGTCTATTGTTTTTTAAAATGTTTCATTTTAATCATCTCTAAATTATTTTAATACTAAATACCACAATCTTGGATGGCCAAAGAGGAAGAAATAGACCATGACTATCTAAACAGTTAAAAATATTATATTTTTATATTAAATTCTTGTGCTTATTGTTTATTTTATTTTTTATGGATTTTAGCTTTCATAATTGTAGACATTGGATAGAGTTTTTATTTGTCAAAGAGTTTGGACCTAAGTAAACCCACAAATTTTTAGAGATATATTTTTTAAAAATTTCAAAATTATATTAAATTGAAAGTATTAACTCAAGCATAATATATGCTAAGATAATCCAATTTTTTTTTTGTGGCCGAGGTTTGAACCGTGGATCTAGTGGCGAAGCTAGAAAAAATATCGAGGGTGGGCCAGTAAAATATACTCTAATATATAAACATAAATTTTTCAGTTGTAATAAACGCTAAGCAAAAAGTTTCATCAAAAAAGTAAACTACACACCTTAGAAAATTAAAATAAGTAGTTACACGATTCAACTAACTTGAAATCATCAATAACTAACTCATAACTAATATTTGCACTAATTTCCCTTTCGATATAAATTGTCATGCCATCATTTAGAAACCCACTTCCCATCTTGTTTCTCAACCTAGTCTTGATAATCTTCATTGTTGAAAAAGATCTCTCAGTTGTGGCTATAGAAACTGGAAGAGTCATGATAAGGCGGAGTAGTCTATCAATCAAGAAGTAAATTTTATTCCTCTTAGTTACAACTAAACACGAGCATAATTCTTGAATAGTTGATAAATTCTTCAAACTTGATTCCTTGAGGGTATCAACAATGAATTGCTCGAGTTGATAACACAAGTGAATCTTCTCTTGATCATTGAAATCCATGGGATAGTATTTTTCAACAAGAGTGCAAATAGTATCAACATCAAAAGCTTTATAACTATCCTTAGGAGTCAACCCGGTTTATGTAATTCTTCAATTCTTTGAACATCAACAAGTTGAGTCGTATGAGTTATGTCTTCTTCAATTCTTTGAACATCAACAGGTTGGGTCGTATTAGTTATGTCTTCTTCAATTCTTGAAACATCAACAGGTTGAGATGTAGAAGTTATCAATTCTTCAATTCTGGAAACTTTAACAGGTTGAGATGGAGGAGTCATTCCTTGTTCATCTTTTTCACTCTCACAAGGTTTCCTCTTATAAAAATGATTAAGTGTTATACTCTTCTTCTTAACTTTTTTGTTCTTCAAAAAAACAAATAATTCAATAAGTCGAATAATTCCATATGCAATGTAAATTATAAAACTAACCTAATTTAATTAACTGATACATAAGAAAAATTATTGATAACTTTATCGATATAACATAACTAAAGTAAGAAAAATCTTAATTCAGAGCTATACATATTTGGGAAACAAGTTTACATAAAACTGTAACACGCATTCTCATTCCAAAGGGATTTTAGAAAAACACCAGAAACAATACTCGGTGCAAATATACAAGAAAGCGAAATCACTGATGGCTGATGCTTCAAAAGTTTAATCGGAAATAATTAGAACATTCATTGCAAATGAACATATTTACCAAGAATCTAAGTAACAAAACCCATCCTTTATAGCTCAAACACATGAACCACGATTGAAGCACCTATATCATGATTTTTCATATGTAACCTTCATAGAATTGCTACTGTACGCATGGCATGATGGCATCACAACAAAAATATGAACAAAATAACATTGCTAATGCTAGTACAAAATACTAATTTCTCTATAACCCAAATAACATTGCACTTTCAAAATTCAATTACCAAGTACCAACAATCAACAAACATGAAAATTAATTAACATTCAAACTTAGTAACAGACTAACAATAGCAATCATCAATCAACAATATCAAACAACAACCAATCTTTGTAGGAAACAACAACAAACAAACATCTTTAAATTCTAAAATCATAAAGAAAATCAACAATAGTCAAGAAATTACTTTTCCATTTGGATTGGAAAAACAGAGAGTGAAAAAGAAAAAGGGTTTTTGTTTGATATTCTCTAAATGAGAGAGAGAAGGGAGTGGCAGAGTAAGTGGTCGGTGCAGGCGGTCTCGCGGTCGGATATCGGTGAGAATTGGCGGTGATTTGGGTTGAAGGTTACGGGTTTGTAGTCAGTAGATAGTCACGTTTTCAAAGAGGGAGAATTGTGTCTAACATGTAACAGAGGAAAGAGGAAAAGGCTGGGAATACTGGGTGTGCCATCTGGGAAAAATAAATTAAGTTGAGGGTATTTTTGTAATTTCAATATGAGAAATTCTTTTTTGGGGTGGGTCGTGGTCCACTTCAGCTCATACAAGCCTCCGCCACTATGTGGACCTTGCATGTATTATGCATTGTCCTTACCAACTGAGCTAAACTCACGAGGACTAATCCACATCTGAATAAACAATTAACATTCCTGCACTTTTGCGAAAAACCAAAACTAATGTTTATTATGTTTTATAATTTTAAACAGTTGGTACTTATAAGATGAAAAAAAAAAAAAAACAATCATGCAATGATCGTAAGTCTTTTGGCTTCTTAATCTCACCATCTGATCTATATAATTTCTCTAAGTACATACTAACATATACATTTATGAAGATTTTATTGAGAAGTTGATTAATAACCACATATAATTTTATGAATTATGAAACTCATATTATTAAACTTAATCCAATTGGATTAATTACATCGAAATTCTTTCTCACATGCTCCACTCTTCCTTACCTTTGTGTTTCTCATCATTAAAAACTAAAAATATTATTATCAATCATAAAAAGAATTAACACAGTTATGACAAGATAAAGTATTTGTTGTGAAAACATTTCTTATAAACCATTTCTTAAGTGTGTTAGAGTACCCCTTGTACCTCACTTTGTCTAACAACCTTTTAATATCTGCCACCCCACCCTGAGAGATATTTTCTATTAATTATCAATGATTTTTGATCCACCACAACTTTTCACTGTATTGTATATTGTATATAAAGATGAAAATTAGATACAAGATCAAGCTACTTACTAGTCAGCTGATTGAAGACTCTC
>Ga0315914_1007735_pt1 | contig 14740 bp, 6 predicted proteins | sample MpolenodulesMG_FD_203920 | JGI IMG/M metagenome (GOLD analysis project Ga0315914, IMG submission 203920) | Medicago polymorpha root nodule microbial communities from Los Angeles, California, United States - elongated nodules | ecosystem: Host-associated > Plants > Roots > Nodule | place: USA... | reverse complement strand
TTTTTGGGCCAGCCCACGGGGCTTGTAATTTACATGGGCCGGCCTGGGCTGGGCTTGTAGGCCACTCCTTTAAGAATTCTAAAAAAAATATTGTTTATAAAAATAGTTTTATTATGTAAAATTGAATTATTTTATTATTGAAGACGAAATTTTATCCTCTTCAAGAATGCACTTTTGTGCTATTTATATGTTATGGATGTTGATTTAATAGATGTTTTATATATCATTAACTAAGTTTACAAACACATTGATTTATTTGAAGGATAATAATTTTTTTTGATGGATGGATAATAATGTATGTGATATGTTTCTATTAAAAAAAATGATATGTAGATGTATTGTTCATTGCATTTTTTTTTTAATATCAAAAAGATAAAATAATACATTTTAAAATATTTGTCGGGCTGGTCCATCGGGCCATGTAGACCACTACTAATTATGCTGGCTCAATTTTTGTAGTGCATGAATCAAGTAGGCCGACCCTCACTGATCCATTAATATGAGTTGGGCCACCGGGTTATGGCGGGTTGGGCCAGACTGGCCCAATTGACAGCTCTGATATAATATATAATTAGGGTTTTAGAAGGGTACTCTTTTCACTTGCCACCGCTACTCACACTATTATCTGCACTTGCTATTCCCAACCTTTTCACAATTTATTACGTCCACCAATGTAGACAAAAAGCTGCCATGAGAAAGCCCTTAGTATGTTTAACTACACACGCGTGAATTGGATTGAGATTTTAAAAGACTATTTTAACATAATAAGTCTTGAAGATTTTAAAAGATTTTGTAAGAGTTTATGAGATTTTAAGATATTTTAAAAGACTTTTTAAAATCAAGATTCTATAATTTGGATTTTGAGGGATTTTAACTCAAAGGCTTTTAAGATTTTAAAAGACTTTATTGATTTATAAAACATGAAATGACTCTGTATTTTTATCTAATCAATAACAAAATTTCAAACTTTGTCATAAAATTTTCAGTTTCTATTTCTTTTTCCAGTTGGCATTCTTCGATGGATTACAATAATCCTTGCGGTTGTTGCCTCAACTAGCTTTGTTGCTTTGAACCTAAGGTCTTTTTATAAGAAATAATCTTGCAGTGGCCAGAATTGCAGCAAGTTATCTCAAGCCACCATTATCACTACCACACACCAATGGCTAGTTATATGTTGTTTGTGTTTTATTGTTAGATGGATGCAAAGAGTTAACAACGTAATGTGAATTGTTCTCCCAGAATCAGCTTGGTGACCATCTTTGGACAAAAACTTGTGATCGACCAAAATTTGGGAAGGTGAAGAAGTGCAAATATTGATGGAATGTTTGTATCCAGCATGCCAATGAAGGAAATGTCTTTTCAAAAGTGTATCTGTATCTTTTAAAAACAATCTCAAGGCAATGTGTGGAAGACAGAAAAGTCTCAAGGCTAGGTGTGAGATTGTTGGTAGCCACATTTTACACTAAAAAGTCTCACAAAATCTATTACTCACAACACTCCATTAAAATCCATAGAATTTTGAATATCAATAGACAATTTTTAAGTTGTGCAAAATCTCAATTGAATACCACTGGATTTTGTTGGACTCATTAAAAAATCTTGAAAATCCTAATTGAATACCACAGGAATGTTTTTACATTCCTTTAAAATCTTGATTGAATACAACAAGACTTTTTTAAAACAAAAAGTCTTTTAAAATCCTTTGAAATCTCAATCCAATACACCCCCTTAGATCTAATTCCACTTTAATATTTATTAGGTATTGACACTCATCCCATAATTCTATCTATCATTGCGATTGCACCAAAAAGTAAATGATATGTGTATGTGATTCAAGCATACCTCAAAATGAGCTGCAAACATTCAAGCTGCCGGAGTCTGTTCTGTTTGGTGGAGATGTACTGCTGGTGAAGATGTTAGTTAGGGTAAAAGAAAAAGAGGATAATTTATTCGATAGTCATCAAACACAATCTCTTGATTACATTACTATGTGTTTTCTCTGATATGAAGGAATTTGGGTCTGTATCAAGAATAAACCCGTATAGTTATATCGTGCAAAAGAAATTGTGTTAATTTATCTTTTGTAGATTTTCTCAAATCGAATGTAATAAATCTGTTACGTAATTTTGCAATGTTACAAAATCATCCTGACCTTAGATAAAAGAAAAAAAAAATCGGCTTTCCTGAGTTTTTCCCTCTTATTATGCAATTAATGATTTGGTCCCTTAAATTATTTGTTGGTTACATTTTGGTCCCATAAGTTATTAACGTTACAATTTGGTCCCTTAAGTTAGTATTTGTTAGCCAAATAAATCCTCATCGTCAGTCTTTTGCGAAAACGTTAAATAGGCATACGTGAACGGTGACGTGACAACTTGCAATGTGTATCCACCTTAGACATTGAGTTAACGGTTTTGACGGTGGGATTTATTTGGTTGACGAAAGATGACTTAAAGGGACCAAATTGTAACGTTAATAACTTATGAGACTAAAATGTAACCAACAAATAACTTAAGGGACCACATCTGTAGTTAAACCTAGATTTTTTGTTCAATTGAAATTGCAATCAATATGGGCAGGGGAGGGGAATAGCAAGTATGATAAGTGGATTGATTTCATGAGTCGCTTGCTTTGTTATCCAATCTAAGTGCTATAATGTCTTATTTGCTTGTATACCAATTTCATTCTATTTTATGTCAATGGATTATCTTTGTTAAGCATATATTTGTTGCTATACATTGTTGCTTTTCATGTTTGTAAGTTTGAATTCTTAACATTATTTTGTCATGTGTTGAGTACAGCTTCAGAAACAAATAAATGAGGCTGAAAAGACTTACTCTTACCAATCCATTGATGTGCTTAATTATGCCTAAAGTTGCTCATGTGGTAATTTTATTTTTCCAAAATATTTTCCTTTCTTTTGGATGAATGAAGCCAACTTACAGAAATAATAATGATTTCAGCCTTCCTGTTAAATATTTTTCTGTAGTTTCATTACCTTAATTTACTTGATTTTTCAGGAGAGTGAACCTTCAGAGGAAGAAGTACGTGAGCAAATGAATAAAATTCTTTCTCAAGAAGCCGCACATGCCAACTGGGATAGGGAATTAAAGGAATTAAACACTGAGGTTGGTTCAACATATTTTTTGTAGAGTTGTGATTAAAATCAAATGTTATATGTTCATTAGAAGAAATATATCAGATGATTAATTTATGCATTTAACTTTTGTTGTTCCAGCTGTCTAAGGTTGAGTCAGCTATGGTAATTCTCAAAACAACATTGATTACACGGTTCAGGTACTTGAAAGATTCAGCCTGATATTCTTTTTCGCTGTCTAGGTCGGATTGCAATTAACTAGTGCTACATGTCATTTAATAGTTTAGTGTTTAGTACTAAAATGAACTATTTATTTTCTTGAACCCTTTTATAATAAGAGTTTTATTGATTTATATTTCTTCCTTTCACATAATCATCTTGTCACCGATATGATGGTAATGATAAACGACTGCTTGAAATGTGTGATTCACTTATGGGTTTTGCTAACTTTCAAGTAAAGAAATAATTATTTTGGTTGCAGTCTTATTATTGTCCAGATACTGAGCAATATTTCTATACATATCCCATCATCAAACACTATGTGGAGTATGCTAGGAAAAACCGAGATAACGGTGAAATGTATGACTAGAGGAGAGGATAACGGAATCAGACAAGTGAAATCGGACATTTGAAGTGTTCAAGAAGCTGTTGAGCCGCCATTGCTGTCTTTTTGGCTAAAAAAAAATCTAAACCTAATCTTGGAGTTTGAATGCCGCTGTCGATCTCGTTTGTTGGTTCCATAAAAATGGTACTAAAAAATTTCATTTACATAGTTGTTGTTTCAGTTTAATTCATTTACGGGTTCATATTTTGCTTTTCTGATTGGCAAGTAAATGTCTTTTTTTTTTTTTTTTTACACTCGCTAGTAAATGTCAAGTAGACTAATTAAATGCTGAAAAATATGATCACCTAGTTTCAATTGAAAATACCTAATTGAATAGTGTGGCTTTGTTTCAATTGAAAATGGCTAATCTATAACACTAATCACATTAAATATTCCAGATCTCGTGTCTTCGTTTTTCACAAATGAGTAACGATATTTTTGAAACTATGTCCAATGATCCAAAAATTAATGCAAACGTACTTCATTTTGTTTTGGGATAAACATGATATTTTTGGATTCAATGTGTTTTCTTTGTCTATAATTAACTAATTGCATTGGATGGAAACACTTCTTGGTATGATGTTTTTTTGCTTTGACATTGTTTGTGGGATATGGTTGTGTTAATTGTTTATCTATATTAAGATTTTAAGAAACTAAATAACTTTTTGTTTTCTCAAACCTCGCGCATTGGAAGCCCTATTTGCGGGGCTGGAGTTGAATCCTTGATACCCCGATGTTTTAAAAATGTTTGAGACTTCTTGAATCTATCCTTAGCTTTGTTACCTTTAACATGCATCCAATTTTTGCTTAATTGAGGCCTAATACACAATTTTGTTTATACTTCAATTTTTTTCTCCTTTAGAGTTGTGTAAGTTTTTAATTAAAAATTAAGTGCATAAAATAGTTGTTTTCCCTGGCCTACCTATGAATTTCCTGTCATAGTATTTTTAATTTTTTTTATGATCTACATGTCATAGTGATGTTAAAATAGAAAATTACTTATTTCTGATACATATTATATCTGATTGTAATCTTTTGTTGAATGCTGCTGAGTTCATTGTTTTACTAAATCAAATATCAATGTTGTTGTTTCACTTCAAAATAATATACAAATTATAAGATATTTTGTTTGCTGAGGGTATTGCTACATTGCATTGAAACTGTTATAAAGAATACTAGAGTTCAAAGTATAAATGCTCTTCAAATTTATATTTTCTCGCAATTTTTTTACTTTTCAGGGACATTTTGAGTACTTCTCAAAGACGATGGATGCAAGAAGCATGCAAAACGGTAAGCAAGTAGCAAACATTGCGCCAGAGAGATGGAAAACGGCTGATTATAGAAAAAAGATTGTTCAGAGCATCTAAGTGTAACTTCGCTATGCTATAATATGATCCAAATTGCTCACATTATTTTAATTTATGAAAACCTATGTATGATGTTTATATTTCAAGCTGTGTAACAAAATGTATCAAGCATAAGTTCAAACGTTGAAATCTTTCTGTCAACGAAAAAATAATATGCATCAATGCAATATGCATTTAAGCTTTATATAAAAAATGCATGTGTTTGCATTTCTTAATCACATGAATTTCATATCATTTCATAAGCACCTATGAATTTCACATCATTTCATAATTTATGAAAACCTATGTATGATGTTTATATTTCTTGCCCTATTACTTTGCGATAAGGTTTTTTTTTCCTTTAGTGCATGTACATCCCCCTTTGTAAAAAGGAATATAAGAAACTTAGTTTTGATAGGCTTAACTCTTAAATATTCTGACATGATCTCCCAACTGTTTAAATGTAATATAATTAGTGCAGCATGGACGAACTAATCGAGCATGTTGTTCCCTTTAAGAAACTTAGTTTATCTGAGCTTTTTCAGTCGGTGGAAAGATACGAGGAGAAAGTTAATGCTTCTGTCCAAACTGAGGTATCATTTTTATGTATTTTTCAGTTCAGGGATTTGCTTTGCTTGTTTCTGTAAGTATATATTCCAAGAATAAACTTTTAAGAATCACTTTTATTTTACAAAAAAGTCACGTTATACAAATATAAAGTGTGTTTCTTTTAACTTTTGAAAAGAATTGGATTAGATTTCTTGTTATTTTCAGTAGCTACTTTGAATAGTTTCCAGAACAAAACTGACGCTATAGCTACATTTTTCAATATAAATGTTCTTCATAAAAACCATAAAAATGAAATTTTACTATCTATTAAAATCCGTTTTTTGAAGTTGATAGAAAATTTTCTTTCCAACCTTTCAGCTTGTTCTACACCCTATCATGGACAAAATTGAAAACCCGTTTCTTAGACCTACCAATAAAAGCAGGCAGCCCCAGATACTTTTAATGACACTCAACAACCTTAATTCGCATCCAACCTTAGAACAAGATATTACGATCATCAGGTACATTTCGGCTAAAACAGATTTTAGATATATCCAAATTAATAAGTTGACCAGAAGTAGATTGGTAACTATTAAGAATTTCTTGAATGCTTTGAGAATCTTGAAAAGAATCCCTACAGAAAATGAGGCTATCATCTGGAAAAAATAATTGATTAAATTTTGGAGCTCCTCTAGCAATTTGAATTCCATGAAGGCCCATTTCTTCTTGTGCCTTACTTAGAAGCCCAAAAAAAACCTCAGCACATAAGATAGATAGGTAAGGAGATAAAGGGCCCCCTTGACGGAGGCCTTGTTGAGAATGAAACTTCTGACAAGGACTTCCATTCAATAAAACAGAGAAATAAACAGTGAAAATCAAGTTCTGCCATTTCTAAGAAAAACCCATAGTCCGAAGCACCTCAATCAAAAAAATTCACTCGATACGATCATATGTCTTTGACATATCTAGCTTTAACGCCACACACTCCTTCTTGCCTTTACTTTTTTTTTCTTCTCATATAATGAAAAGATTCAAAAGCTAGTAAGACATTATCAGTAATTAAACGTCTCCCCACAATAGCACTTTGGAATTTTCCAATGATATTTGGAAAAATCGATTTCAACCAATTTGCAATTGTATTTGTAATTATTGTAAAAATGACATTGCAAAGAGAGATAGGTTAAAAATCACCGGACACCTTTAGAGATCGGATGTTACTTGATATTCAACTTAAAAATGCACTTTCGGTAGTTATATAACGGAGTAACAAAATCTAAATTTAAAAAAAAACACTTTTGGTAGTTATCTATCGGAAGAAAAAAATCGAAATTTTTAAAGTTAATATTCTGTAGTTATCTACCGGATGTACAAAATTTAAATTTTGAAAAAAACCTCTGATAGTTAACAACGGAATGTGTTAGTAAGGACAATTTTGTAATTTTGGGGCGCCTAAAGAGATATGCAAGGACTTAAAAAGGCCAGCCCAACAAAACTCGAATCCATAACAAAAATGTAGCCCTTTTTGACACTCTAGTTTATGCAAAAATGACTCTTATATATAATATATAATTAGGGTTTTCAAAGTAACCCTTCTCACTTGCAGCTGCTGCTTACTCTCACACTATTATCTGCCGCTGCTATCTCTAACCCTTTCACAACCTATTACTTTCACGTTTTGTTATTCCTTCCATTCCACCAAATATAAAAAATAAAAAAAAACTGTCATGAGTGAGCCCTTGGTATGTTTTAACTACAAACAGGTATGCCTTAGATCTAATTCCACTTTCCTCTAGTTTTTTTTTTTGTTTTTGCTTGTTGTCATTTTAATTTGTATTCTGTTTTCCTCTAATTTCTGCTAAATTTGTTGCAGCTTCATTGTAGAGATCGGATGCTATTCCTTAATAATGATTTCGATTTCTTGTGGTCATCTACAACATTGTTTTATTTTTCTCTCTCGACATCGGGTGTGATTTCTTTGATTAAAAAAGTGAATGAGAGTCAACCAGTCAGGAGCTCAAAAGGATGGCTCCATAAAAAAGGTACTCAGTAATCTACTTCAGATTGTATATTTATGTTTAGGGTTAGATCATTGGATTCTAGCAGTGACATTCAAAATTTTCATATTTATTAGGTATTGACACTCATCCCATAATGAGCTGCAACCAATTAAGCTGCCCAAGGGAGGGGGTGATTCTCATATACGCACTTTTCATCAACCTTTGTTCTGCTAAATTCATTCTAGAGATGGTAGGTCCTAGAGTTTTGCAAGGAGAATCATTGGAAACATTCAATGAAGGGGTTGGTTATATTTTGAATCGTTGGCCGGCTCTTCGAGGCGCTGTTGATTACCAACAAAGCGGCAAAAACTCTCACCTCAAAGCTGAAAAACTCATTGACGAAATCCGTTCTTGGTTCACTAAATCTAATGGTAAAAATCACTTAATTCCCGTTTATAACTCGAATTTTGTTTTATTCTGATTCTATTCATCATTCCTTCCCAAAGCCACTTCATATCAATGACTTGAAAACCCGAATCTACGAACGCATGGTTGCTGCTTTCGATCTAGAGATTTGTGATGGAAGCGATGGAGATGTATGTTGTTTTCATTTTAAACACTTATTTGTAGCCTCGCTTTAGAATTGTCCAGAAATAGTTTTTTTCTTTGAATGCAAAGAAAAAAAAATTGAATACTCTCCACCAATGTATCTTTTTCTTTGAATGTCTATCACTTGACTGTGTTGTATTTTGGTTGCAGTCTTATTATTGTCTAGATACAGAGCAACATATCTATACATATCCCATCATCATACAATGTGGAGTATGCTAAGAAAAACCGATATAATGGCCTAAGGTCTGACTAGAGGAGAGGATAACGAAATCATACATGATTTCAAGTGAAATCAGACATTTAAATTGTTCAAGAAGCTGTTCAGCCGCCATTGCTGTCTTTTTGGCTAAAAAAAATCTAAACCTAATCTTGGAGTTTCAATGCCACCGTCGATCTCGTTTGCTGGTTCCATAAAAACGGTACTAAAAAAATTATCATTTACATGGTTGCTGTTTCAATTTAAATCATTTACGACTTCACATTTTGCTGCTGACTTTGTTTTGCTTTTCTGATTGGCAAGTAAATGTCTTTGTTTTTTTTAGATCATTTAGACTAATTTAAATCATTTAGACTAATTAAATGCTGAAAAATATGATCAAGTTTCAATTGAAAATACCTAATTGAATAGTGTGGCTTTGTTTCAATTGAAAATGCCTAATCTATAACACTAGATATTAATACAGTCACATTAAATTTTCCAGATCTTGTGTCTTCCATATTCGCAAATGAGCAACAATATTTTTGAAACTATGTCCAATGATCCAAAAATTAATGCAAACTTACTTCATTTTGTTTGCTTCGGATAGAAAGACTTCTTGGTATGATGTTTTTTTGCTTTGACTTTGTTTGTGGGATATGGTTGTGTTAATTGTCTATCCACCATGGCTTGTTTTTTTTTTCTTTTCATTTTTCCTTTTTGTATGATTTCTTATCATTCTTTCAAATAGTATTTGTAATTATTTATCAAAATAAAAAATTATCCTCTTGTAGAATCAACAAGTGAAATTATTGGCAACAACAATTCTATTTTATATCTCTGACAAGCATATGAATATTAGTATTCATGTATTTTTTTTCTTTGAATGCTTGTCACTTTACTGTGTTGTATTTATATGTCGTATTAGATACTCAATTTTTTGTTTTTTCAACTCTTGTAGTTGATTGTCGTATAGGTTTTTCAATTCCCTTTGTAAAGATATCTTTCCAACATGTTACCTTCCTGAAAGTTAGTTTCTACTGTTCATATATGGTTTTGTGCTAAGCTTTCAGCAACAACTTGATATGTTAATCTTGTGTTTCTTTCTATTTTCAGATATTTAGAATGATCAAAAGGATGAAGAAAGTCTTCCACCTGAGGGGAAAAGAAAGTCTACTTTGTGGGATGTTATGTCAGAAGTTCAAAAGGATGGCTCCATAAAAATGGAACTCAAAAAATTTATTTATTGATATTGATCATGTTTCAAATTATCTTTTACATAGCTTCTGATTCAGTTTATTTCAATTTATGAGTTCAAATTATACCGCTGATTTTGTTTTGCTTTTCTAATTGGCTATAGTAATTGTCATGTCTACTAATTAAATGGTGTAAAATCCGACCATCTCTTTTTTTCAATTGAAAACACCTTCCATAAGTATTAGGGTGGCAAGAGTGAAAAGAATCTCATTTCGATTATTTTTTTTTAAATGTGAAGTGTTGTTAAATAATGTCTACAATATCTAAAAAAATAAAATCTACAGTGGTAGCTGGATTTAAACATAGAAAATGTTATGTTTACACCTCATTTAGGTGTATACACCATTAAACTAAAAAAAATAAAAAGAGAAAAAGAGTGATGCTATAGTTAGCTGATGTTATAGGAAGTGAGAGATAGAAATAAAATGGCATGTTGAATGGAAGTATGAAAAGTTGGGATGTTTAAATACCCTTGTTTGTTTGATCAAATTAGCCCTATATTTTGCAATATGCAATTAGCAACACTGGAAAATGTGTTCAACATACTCCCTCTGTTTCTAATTATAAGCAAAATTTACTTTTTAGGTTCATTCAATTAATGATGTATGTGGTTCATAATATGGGCCACATACATCATTAATTGAATGAACATAAAAAGTAAATTTTGCTTATAATTAGAAATAGAGGAAGTAGTCAAAAGGGTATTAAATTTCTTCTTACATATCTAATATTGATGTTGTTTTGTGAATGTCATCGTAGATCTTAGAATGAAGCTAGGTGATTGCCAACTGTTTCTATGGGTCTTTATTCTTCAAGAACAATTTTTTTTTTGTTTGAAGAAGTTAAATTAGTCCAACCAAATTGGCACTAGGTAGTATTGTTCAATACCAATGTTCAAAATTGATTCACCTCTTGTATGTCAAGTTTGGTGTCATATTGATTATAACTGAGAGCTATGGTCCAAAAAAACTTGGTTAGTATAACACCGATGTTAATGTAAAAAGACATTATTACTGTAAATATAATTATATTGAGGTAATGATTTTAAAATGTTAAGTGAATTAGGGTTAGATTGGGTGGAAGGAAAACTATTCACAATTTATACATAATAATTCTTTCACATGTGATAAACACTTCCAACAACTCTGTTACCAAGTTCTCCTTCGAAACAAAGAGCCTCCTTCTCCAACTAAAATCCCAAACGCACCTTTAACCTTCCCATGCGCCTAGAGACCCCACCGAGCAGGATTGTTGAGCTGAAATATGGAAAGCCTCAAGAATCTCTCCCTCAGCAAAATAGACCCATCCTACACAGCAACCCAAAAGAACCTTAATGAGTAGCTTCATAAAAGAAAAGTGGAAATGGGGGTCGAGTTCAAAATTGAATTGATCAAAACCACTCTCTATCCAAACCTTATATGAATTGATCAACACCATATTCCACAATCTTGTTGAGCCATGACCCAAGTCTATTGGAAATCTACTAGATAAGGGTCTCCATGTATTCTCTCTCCTCGGGTTAGCTCCATTAGGAAGCCCCTGATAAGCAAAAGGGATAGAATAAGTCTTATAATGGAGGGAACCTTCAGCCAAGTTCAAAAAGTCTTAGAGAACATTCACACCCATTATATTGCTCTGAAGTACAATAAGATTTGACATGATTTAGCTTTTGTTAATTTCTATGTTTGGAAGAATTGGTGTTAATCTTCAATATATATGGTATGGAAATGTTTTCTGCTTTCTAAATATATTTATTTAATTGCCTAGTTTGTAATTTGATTAATTTCATAAAATGAAAATTCCAAATAATATAGAATCAAGAATGTGATGTGTATATTGATAGCAATGAAACGCTTGAACAACAAATTGTTATTCAGGGTAACAAATCTATACGAAAAAATGATAGGTCACCAAGTTTGTAGTGATAGAAGTAGTCGTAGGTAAAAACTATTTGTAGTTCTATACCTGCGTCCAAATCCGTATGTAAAAGAAACATTTTTAATTCAGAATAGGATCTAACTATGCCTATGTTTCTAATCCGTATGTAAAACCTAATCGTTTTGTTCAACATCTAAATTTCGTCATTATAGGCTATAGTAAGGGATCTAATCCGTAGGTAACCCCAGTATCGACCACAAAATAATGGTTGTATGTATAGCTATTTGGGGTTATACCTATGGCGAAAGGACATTTACCTATGGTTTTTGTTGTCACTAAATGCCAAGTTTCTTATAGTGTTTGTTTGACTTAATAACTGGGGTGATTGAGGAGATTGGTGTTACAACAGAGACATGTTACATGTTGTTCCATAAAAAAAAAGCATTCTTCGAATAGGATGGACATATAGTTAATTTTTTATTTATTTCTCTCAAGAGATATATGATCATGGCTACTAGGATTCTTCTTTTTGCTTTATCAATTTTATTTACTTTGATGGTTAACTCTCTTTCTATCTACAAAGTAATATGATTTCTATTTCAATTGCAAGAATGTAGAAATAACTATGTAGAAATAACTAATATGTTAAAGAGCAAGGTTTTGAGAGGAAATAAAACAATCAATCATCATATATACTCATCTTTATGGAGTAGTGTCAAATCAGAAATCAACACTTTGAATGATAATTGTGGCTGGATTATTGGTAATGGTGAAAATATCAATTTTTGGTTCCCTATCCTCAGACAGATTGTCACGCAAGTTACCATTCCAAGAGTGCCAAAGGAAGACAAACTGATTTGGATTGGATGCTCTTCTGGTGAGCTAACTCTTAAGGAAGCTTTCAAGTTCAAATATGGCACAGGCCAGAATCTTCAATGGGCTAAGGAGGTTTGGTGCACAAACATTCCTCCCTCAAAATCTTTGATGACTTGGAGGCTCATTCATAACAAGTTACCAACTGATGACAACTTGTTACTCATAGGCTGCAATTTACCTTCAATGTGTTCCTCCTGTCAGTCCTTCACAGAAAATACTTTTCATCTTTTTTTTGAATGCTCTTTTGCTACTCAAATGTGGAATTGGTTGGCTTCTCTCATTAACAAGCATCTGCAGTTCAATTCTTCCCATGATATTTGGTCTATTTTGAATTATGGCTGGTCCCCTCAGTGTAGAATTGTGATTAAAGCTTGCATAATTAATTTGATCAATGTCATTTTATATAGGAGAAACCAAATCAGATTTCAAGATAAAGTCATTAATTGTAATACTGCCATTAACATTATCATATCCAAAGTCTCTTTATCAGGAAATCTCACCACAAAATCTGCTGCAGTCAATATGCAAGAATTCATTATCATGAAGTCATGCAAGGTAAACATCAGACCTCCCAAAGCTCCCGCAATCAAAGAGGTTATCTGGACACCACCAATGCATTCTTGGATCAAAATCAATACTGATGGTGCTGCTATCAAAAAACCTACTAGAGCTGCTGCAGGTGGAATTTTTAGAAACTCAGATGGAATTTGTTAGGAGGCTTTTCTCAATTTTTAGGGAATAGAGATGCTCTATATGCCGAACAGTTTGCTGCTATGAATGCTATAGAATTGGCTTGAGTCTGATTCTCAATTGGTCATTCTTGCCTTCAACTCAATCTCAGTTGTTCCTTGGGGACTAAGGAATAGGTGGGAAAACTGTCTCAATATGACTCGTAGCATGCGGTTTTGTGCCACTCATATTTACAGGGAAGGAAACACTTGTGCGGACAGCCTGGCTAATTTTGGTTTATCCTTGTCTTCGTTAAATTTATTTTGGTTTGATACTGTCCCTGACTTTGTTAGGGGGAGTACGTTAAGAATAGGATGGAATGCCCAACTTTAGATTCACCACCTTTTGAAAAGGTTTTGGTTTGATCCTCCTATTCTATTTTGTACTCTTTCTTCTTTAATGATAAGTTCTGATGCTCCTTTGCATCTTTTCTAAAAAAAATAAAAAATAACTATGTAGAAATAAAACCATGTCTAGTGTAATAAGGATCTTATCTATGTTTGAATTTCATCACATTCTACACAAACTATCTATGTCACTATGCTTAATTTTGGGCTGTCGTTTTTGGTTTTCTTTTGCAAATTAGCTAATAAAATCAAAGTATACCAGAATAAAAAGTAGAATTTGAAATGCAAAAAATTGTGTTCTAGTAGTTGAAGTTAAATAGTATATAAGTTAAGCTTTTCTGTTTAGATGCTAATTAATGTCAATCAGCGTTTTCTCAAACAAGATGTTTTGTTAAGCAAGTGTTGGTGTGTTTGATTTGTATGCATGCAAACATGCTACTTGATTAAGATAACAAGGTTTGTTGTTCCCGTAAAGATTGAAAATCATAAGAAGTATACAAGAAATCAGAAAATAGGAGAAAGGAAAATGAAGTGAGAGAAAACAATCGACACAAATAATATTGAACATACACAAATAATTTTGAAAGATTGACCTAACAGTTAACATTACTCCATAATTGACACAGCTGCAATGGGTTTTGGACATTAAATAACACAACAAAAATTATATTGACCTGTCTTTATTTCCATAATGTTCATGTCTTTAGTTACAAAATTTTTAATTAATATAGTTTTTGTTATGTTATTTAATATCCAAATCACCTATAATTATATTGTTCATTATAATTACAAAAATTATATTGATCTCTACTGCAAGATTTCTTCAGCTGATATTTAAGTCAAAATTCATCAAAATATCACATTACTTTTTAGCAGGACAGTCCTATAGATTCGTGTGATTCTTGCCAAAAAGTGTATTTGTTCTGATCGTTGGATACTTGTTTGCTTTTACATAAAAGTGGAAAAAAAAGTAAATTGAATCCAATTTGTGACTTTCTCTCTCTAAATTTTAGAGCGAAGATCAAGAGAGAGAAGAAATAAAATAAGAAAATCAAGATCAAGATCAAGATCAAGAGAGTGAGAGAGAGAGAGAGAGAGAGAGAGAGGATCAAGAGAGAAAGTTATTGTTGGAGAAAGAGGAATAAAAGGAACAGAAAACGTGAAAGTTATGGATTGGCAATAATATTTCTTTTCATTGCAGTACCTTGTCAATACATAGAACTTCTAGTTATATTGATGCATAGAAAGTTCT
>Ga0315914_1007734_pt1 | contig 14740 bp, 18 predicted proteins | sample MpolenodulesMG_FD_203920 | JGI IMG/M metagenome (GOLD analysis project Ga0315914, IMG submission 203920) | Medicago polymorpha root nodule microbial communities from Los Angeles, California, United States - elongated nodules | ecosystem: Host-associated > Plants > Roots > Nodule | place: USA... | reverse complement strand
TTTTGAAAAGGAGTGTGACATGCCCGTTTTGTCGATTGAACTCTGATTATTTATGTAATATTTAAGTATGGGATAGCTGGGTGTTACAGTACATGTTACATTCTAAATAATAAGGTATACCTAAAGAAATTTGATGCCAATGCCCAAAGAGGAATCTTTATAGGTTACTCTAAAAGGTCAAAGGCATACAGAGTGTATAATTCAGAAACACAATGTGTTGAAGAATTCCAGAAGAACAAGATCACATTTTCAACAAGAAGAGTCTATGTTGGGATTGTTATCAGTGATAGAACCTGCGACTGTGGATAAAGCACTTACTTATGTTGAAGAATCAATGCACATCAAATTTGATGACAAAGAGCCTGGAAACAAAGAGAGTCCTAGAAGAACAAGATCACATTTTAGACAAGAAGAGTCTATGTTGGGATTGTTATCTGTGATAGAACCTGCTACTGTGGATGAAGCACTTACAGATGATGGTTGATAGTAGCTATGCATGAAGAACTTAATCAGTTTCAAAGAAATGATGTGTCAGATCTGGTACCCAAGCCTCAACATAAGAACATTGTTGGAACAAGATAGGTATTCATAAACAAGCTCAATGAACAGGGTGAAGTAGTCAGAAACAAAACAAGACTTGTTGCTCAAGGTTACATTCAACAAGAAGGCATTGATTATACTGAAAAATTTGCTCCAGTTTCAAGATTGGAAGCAATCAGGTTACTTCTATCCTATGTTGTAAATCATAGCATTATATGATATCATATGGATGTCAAGAGTGGATTTCTCAATGGTGTGATCTCTAAAGAAGTGTATGTGAAACAACCTTCTAGTTTTGAGGATCTGAAGTATCCAGACCATGTTTATAAATTGAAGAAATCACAATATGGTCTTAAACAAGCTCCTAGAACATGGTATGATAGACTAAATAATTTCTTGATTGAAAATGATTTTAAAAGAGGTCAGGTTGACACAACACTCTTCAGAAGGACCCTTGAAAAAGATATTCTTGTTGTGCAAATTTATGTTGATGATATAATATTTGGTTCTACTAATGCCTCTCTTTGCAAGTAATTCTCTAAGTTAATGCAGGATGAGTTTGAAATGAGCATGATGGGAGAATTGAAGTTCTTTCTTGGAATTCAAATCAACCAATTCAAAGATGGAGTGTATGTTCATCAATCAAAATATACTAAGGATCTTTTGAAGAAGTTTAAGCTTGACGACTATAAAGAGGTGAACACAACAATGCATCCAACCTGCACCTTAAGAAAAGAAGATACTGGATCAAAAGTTGACAAGAAGTTGTTTAGAGGTATGATAGGTTCTTTGTCATATCTTACTGCATCTAGACCAGATATTTTATTCAGTGTACGCTTGTGTGGAAGATTTCAGTTAGATCCTAGAGAATCTCATTTAACAATTGTTAAGAGAATCTTTTGATATCTGAAAGGAACAACAAATCTTGGACTCCTTTACAGGAAATCCTTATATTATAAGTTGGTTGGATTCTATGATGCTGATTATGCTGGTGACAGGATTGAAAGAAAATCAACTAGTGGAAAGTGTCAGTTTCTTGGTGAGAATCTGATATCATGGGCTAGCAAAAGACAAGCAACTATTGCTTTGTCAACAACAGAAGCAGAAGACATCTCAACTGCAAGTTGTTGTACACAACTACTTTGGATGAAATATCAGTTAGAGGATTATCAGATTAATGAAAACAATACTCCCATTCATTGTGATAATACTGCTGCTATTTGTTTGTCAAAGAATCCAATTTTACATTCTAGAGCCAAGCACATTGAAATCAAATAGCACTTTATAAGAGACTATGCTCAAAAAGGAATTTTTGATATACAATTCATTGATGCTGAACATCAATGGACTGATATATTCAATAAGCCTTTAATTGTTGAGAGATTTGATTTTATAAAGAAAAATTTGAACATGCACTTTGTGTCTGATTAATTGCTTGCCTCTAAATAGGAATTTAGGTTCAGAAGTTGTTCAGAAGCTATAAGTCCATCAGACTCTGAGGAAAATGTTTTTGATGACATCGACATTTGAACTCCAAAATCTGGACACTTTGCTTCTGATAGCAATGTTAGTGGAAACGTTGGCAGTTACTTTTTAGTAACACCTGTCCCACTAACATAGTAGTTTTCCTGAGAACCTCTAACGTGGTCTATTTGTATTGGTTTATAACTAAGAGTGCAATGATGATTTTTTAGCTTTGAATGTACTATCTCGCGCCCCCTTTGTCATTAATGTTTGTGTTTGTTTTTCCATGTATGAATTACAACCGTTTTGCTAAAAACACTTAGAAAAACGGACACACTTCTCACATCACTACCTACACTTTCTTTTTTCAAGCTATTTCTCCAAAAACTCTTCGCTTTCAAAATCAAACACTTTAGAAGCCTAAAAATCTTCAATAATCATCATGGCCACATCAAGTTCTAGTCAAGCTCTCCCCACGCAAATAGATTCTGGAGAATCTTATGTAATCAAGCCTAGAACTATGGAAATCAGAGAGGATGATTTGATTGTTCAAGTTGAGAGCCTAGTGGATTTCACATCGTTAACACATCATGGATTTGATCTTTCTAACTATCTACTGAGACAAGATCTGGACATTTACTTCTGTATGTTGAATGGTCCAACATGTGAGGATCTTGTGAAGTACTCCTGCGTTAGAGCTGAAGTCTACGACAAAGAAGCTGTTAAGCTAGAAGAGATATAGAAGATCACTGGTGACCCAAGTTTGGAAGGAAAATCCTGAGCTAAAATGGGTTTGAAGGAATTTAAAGGAACAAAGGTTCGTTCTAAAGTAACGAGAATCCTTATTACCATTACAGAGGAAATCATAGCAAGAGATGCAAGATGCTCTAATGAAGGAAAGTTCCAATGCAATCTGAACAAGAAAACAAGCTCCTGGATTCAAACTACTTATGAATCTCTTTACAAAAACAATGTTTCTGACAAGTACAAAGACATGCAAAAAGAACACAAGGTTCTTCAGAAGCTGATTTAAGAATGCTTTCTTCCAAAAGGAGGAGGTACATACACTTTGTCTTTGGAATACAATGTCTTTCTTTACTTTCTGGTAATATTTGAAAAGGTGAATTTACCAAGATATATATTTCATCATATGATCTTGGCACTCAAGGAAAGCCATGAAGATAACATGAAGTTTGTTCCCTATGGTAGGCTGCTCTCAGAAATTTTCTACCAAGGAGGTCTACTCATTGCTCTCAAACAATCTGGTGTTGTGTGTGATGAACACTTGGGAACAATAACTGGAAAATACATCAATGGAAAGACTCTGAGAAATATGGGCATTGTGAGGAAAGTTGAGGAGTTGAGCCTTGATTTAATGGAATCTCAAATTGTATCTGATCTGATGTTGACTTTCCTCCAATTTCCAAGCAAGACAATCCCGAGGGTCTTGCATCTTATGTGACTTGCATTATGAACAAGCTTGAGAGATTATCAATTTCAGTTCTATTCCTGCAACTCTAGCTGGTGTTCCTCTGAGAATTGCAAGCAAAAAGAGGAAATCAAAGAAGACTGATTCAAAAATTGTTGAAGGATTTGAATCAAAGCCTAAGAAGCAAAAGAAGGTCAGGATAGCACCTCGACTCAATGTGATTGAACTAGTTCTTCCAACTATTCAGGAAGAGGTTGCTGATTTAGAACTTGTTAAGGTTCTAGAGAAGAGAACAAGAGGTGGAACTTTAGAAGCTGTTCCAATTCAACCAAAGCTCAATATTCAGAAGAAGAAGAAAAAGAGGTCTATCAGGAAGATGAAGGTATCTAAATATGTATAGCAAGAAGATACTGAAGTGGAAGAAACTTCTACTCTTGAGACAAGAATGGAGAAAAGAAGGAAAGTTGTTGCTGAATCTTTAAAACCTATGACAGCAGAACAAGAAGCTTCTCTTTGAAATTCTAGCGTGCTTGTTTTAAGATGATCTATGCAATGTTTCAACGTTATATGCACAGACAGATGATGTTCCGTTTAATGTTCCAACATCATACAGTAAACAGAATAAAAAACAAGAAAAATAAAAGACAAGAAAGCAAATGGCACAGTGGGTTTGTTAACCCAGTACGGTGACAAACACACCTACTCTGGTGGCTACAAGCTAGGAAGGAAATCCAGTAGTGTAGTCCTTATTCTATAGCTTTCAGCAAACTCCTCGTTTACACTGAAGACCTAGGACCTACCCATTTAGATTTCAACCTAGAAACTCCTAGATCTGAGTCCATCTCACTATCCCATAGTCAACCACAACCCCTGTGATTACAATTCAACACACAGTCCTTAAAATGTATCAAACTGATACAAGAAAGCCTCACAAAGACTCAAACTGATACAAGAGTAGAACACACAAACGCAAAACCCTAAAAAACTAAATTTTTTAGAATGACGTCTTGAATACTCAATTAGGTCTTGAAGTATTCCTTTTATACTGAAGCAATATGGGCCAAAAAGTCTTGTTGGGCTTTAGAACAAAACAGATCGCCTAGCTGATCTGCAAAACACGAATCAGAGACAAATATGGAAAGTCCTAAAACGTAGGAACATCTTCAAGAACGTCGATAACAAATTCAAATATTTCCTAAAATATAAACACATCTTTAGAAATATTGCACAAATGATTCTGTAAAGATATGCGCGTTGCTTGGTCAAAAAAATAAGGAAATATGGTTTCCTTAAATAATATAAGGCGCGCGTACAAACAGGCATGAAACAAGGCACACTGAACTGTGCCAAGATGTTCGAACATTGTATCAAACGTCTTAGAGAGATGCCTGAAACATGTTGGAACATAGTATCCAACAACACAAACAAGGATATTTGTTTTAGCAATAATGCAGCCAATACAAATACCCAACAATCTCCCCCTTTGGCAAATTTTTGGCTAAAACAAATTAAGGCCAAGTAAAAGAAATAGAGGGATACAGAGACATCCATTTCTTCAAACAACATGAGCACATACCTATGAAGAAACAGCTAGCACACACAATCTAAAGAGATGCCTTAGATACACTTCCTAAAGTCATCACGAACACATATTCAAGAAGAAGGAGTAGCAAGACAGTATCACTAAAGAATTTTTTAGAAGTGTGCATAGAAGAATACCTCACACAATCTTCAGTCACAAAAGAGGTATTACATATGTCAGAGACATGCAGCAGCGGATAAGATAATAGCATAGTCTCACAAGAGCAGAGGAAAAATAAATTCCTATGCTACAATTAGGGAAAAATAAATTCCCACATAATATGGATGTTCCAACATCCTTCACAACATCAGATAGGAATACCTGTCACACGTATCAGTAAGGGAAAAAATAAATTTCCCATACCTACAGAATACTAACATGAAGATGTTTAGAACATCAAACTCAACATCCTGTCAAATAACTTGAACAAGTTCAAGCATGCTGTTTATACTGATTTTTGGTAAACAACCGCTGGTTTAAAAAAAGTTACTTGCAAGATCAACCCGTAAATCTTAAGGACATATTGTGCTTTCTCTTTTCCAGAAATTTATGACTGTTCTTCAATAATATAAGAAAATTATGAAGATGGTTATCGAATTTAACTTAGTCAAATCCGTCGAAGTCACTTTCGAAATACAAACAAAAGATGTTGCTTGAAATAAACAAGTAAATTGCAAAGACACTTAAGAAAATAAACTTAAATTGCATTTATTGAATGTAAATTGGTACACATGTTCATACATTGCAACTTGTGACTCGTTTCTCTCTTGAATGCGGATAGTTTGAGTGTAAGTTTTTTGTATGATTGAATTGTGACCACTTTCTCTTGCGAGAAACTACTATTTATACTAATAGAAGTAACTACCTACATAGGATTTGAAACTATAACTGCTATAAGCGGACAATAGATATCTATTCGATTTGAATTTCGAATACACACTCCTTGGAAATATATGTTGCTTGACCTTATCTAAAACAAAACCGATCATCGATATACTTTGCCTATCGAACCGAAACACGTGCCTTGAGCATTTCCAGCATGTCCAACTTCGATTAAATGTATGAGAATAAAAGAGCATCACTCATTTCATGAGCATAAGGTCAACCTTGGTTTGACTGCATTTAAAATAGCCTTTCTGAAAATATAGGCTAACAAATTGCCCTCCAGAAACGTCGTTTTCGATTTATCCTTTTGATATGGAGAAAAAGATGTTTTTGACCCCTATGCACATAAACCGTTCTAATCGAGATGACGTCATCGTCTGAAGAAGCAGTTTAAAGAAACCTTTATGGTGTACCCACCATAACTAGTGGGCCACGTTCCAGACATTGGGAACTACCATTTTTTATTCATTTAAAAACTGTCAACATAAGATGTTGACACTTGTCTAAATTAAAGGATATAAAACAAGGGTTTTACCTTTCCCTTTCAACCTTCCATCTTCGCCAGAATTTTACTGTTTTCTCTTCTTCATCGCAGAAAAACCTCCATCGCAAGACTTCAAAAAAGTTCATTTTTTACCCAGAAATCTCTTATTATCCCTTTGTCTCAGTGGTCCGATCATGACAAACCCAGGAGGATCTTCTTCTCAAACTCCAACTTGCGACGAGCCTGTTAACTTCTCAAAAGAAATTCCAGTTGGTAGCTTTCAATTCATGGAGGAACGGGATGTTAAGGAGGCTGAAGAAAAAATCTAGAAATCCTAGGTAATTGTTCCATGCCCTAATTCTCCGCATGTATTCTTAGGACCTCTTCCAGACAACAATGAGAACCAAGAAAAACTTAGCACTATTTTTCCTAGTTCTAAGAAACATCCTCCATTAATTTTCACCAAAGGTCCTTATGACCTTGGTTTCCTGAAATCTAAATTTAGGACGGAACCTAAACATGAAAACAATGAGGAGTACATTTTGTGGTTAAATAAGGTAAAAAGGAAAAAGGGTCAATTTTGGAAAGATATAGGTATCTTTGACCTTGTTCAACTATCCAGGCAAGGACCCAAATATCACAATGAGATGCTAATTGCTGCCCTACACTTCTGGAATCCTTCGACCAGCAGCCTCCACTTGAAATGTGGCATGCTTACCCCCACCTTATTAGATGTTGTTGGCCACACCGGTCTAAAACCTACTGGCCAAACTTTCGATCCAGACAGTCATGACTCAAAAATTTCTTTTGAGTTCACCAGACTTGCTTATGGCAACTTTATAATAGACCACCGTGTTACCACGAGTGCTGAAGTCTCTGACAAAGAGCACATCGCCTTCCTAACCTATTGGTTATCCATGTATCCATGTACATTTTCTGTTCAAGATCCATACAAGTCCCTAAAGGATTCAAAACCTTGGCCATTCAATTGCACGAGGGAAGGGATATTTGCTTAAGAAAACATATTTTAGGATACTTGTATGAGAATTTAAACCAAGTAGTGGCTAGCATCAAAGAATACCAACCAGGAAGTAGTTTGATCATTCTTGGACCTATTTAGTTATTTCAATTGTGGCTTTTAGCCACTTTTAGAACAAAACTGACAGATTTCCTTCCCACCAACTTTACGAAGGCATATGAAGATAGATCCACTAAAGGAATAGTCCTGGCCATGCTTCGATATGGCAACAGAAACTCGCGAGAGTTGTTCTCTATTGCTTATGAAGCTCTTTAAGGCTGTGATGTGTTTTCCCCTTCTTTGGCCCCATTTACAACTAGAGTTTGAAGGCCAACCTGGTTCAGAAAAGAATTCCCAGCCACTTCAATCGAGGACGAAGCAGAGATAAATGCCGTATGGGAGGCTTACCTGACTCCTACATTCCTGTCTATCAGGACAACGACCCGTGACCCTTATGGGGTGTATGGCTATCAGCCAAATCAGGTTGCCAGACAGTTTGGTTTGGTTCAACCAAAACCTAGCTCTTTGTATAAATGCTTAGATGATCTAAGGCATCCATTGATAGAACATGTGTGCAGATCAATTCTGTGCAAAACTCAAGATCAAAACCTCGTTTTCAAGCCTACTCCTTTTGCAATATCACATGCATGCACTGAACCATATTTTCGATGGTGGCAAGACTATTATAGACGTCAAGCCAATCGAGTGAATCCCGATATTTTGCTTCCTCAACTGATATCTGCTTTTGACATTGTGCAGAACAAATCGAAGAAAAACAAAGGTACGCATATTTGAGAAATTCAAGCTTTCCAAAATTTTTTCCAAACTGTATATAATCCTTTGCATCTCAAAAGAACAGTTTATTATGCCTCCCGGACTTTAAGAGATAAATTTTTTGATAAAATCCCCACAATGAAATTTCCACCCTTTACTCCTAGTAAATACCTCTTTGCATTACACTTTAAAATCAAATTTCCATCGTTGCCAACCAGCGAACTGGCTCTGGGTTTTAGGCCACCATATCGAAAATGGCTATTTTGTGATTCTTTACTAGGAATGAAACAAAAATTAAAAACGAAAGAAAAGGATAAAGTGACTACAACTAAATGTAACCTGTACACATTTAGAGGTCACCTTCATTTCAATCTATCTCACATTCGAATCATTTCTCCAATAGGAATAGGTAAGAAATCTTTCAATTCTTAAAGCAAATAAACAATACTCATCGGAAAAAATGCCACTTATCTGCTCATCTATATGCTTGCAGCCGTTCCCTTAAGGTTAGGGGATGAGAAGAAAGATGATGATACAAGCGCGTAGACCCGGTCGAAATCGAAATCGGAGAAGTCATCCAAGAAAAGAAAATCTTCTAAGTTAGAGAAGAAGAATGTCACATCTTCTCCTAAGCCCTCTCCCAAAAGGACCAAAGGTTCAACAACTGAAGAGAATGTAAGCTTCTTTCCTTCGAAAGATCCTTTAAAGGCTTCACTTATGTGATAATAATTAATGTTAATCTTTGCATTTTTGCAGCTTGAAGTTCTTCCTGAAGCTGTCGAGGTTGTTAATGCCCCCGAGGCACCAAAAAACAAAGAGCGCCGAAGGAAGAGAAAACAAGAGGTACTGGAACCGGCCGTCGAAGCAACACCTACTCAAGGATCCCCGGACAAATCATTTTCCAAGAGGAAAACGCGCAGTCATAAAGACTCGAAACCAAACAACGCCCAATCCTGTGTTGGTGACAATGTTTCCAAGGTAATTATCGAACTACACTTAATTCGAGTGGATTTAGATTCATTTATCTTATGCCAGAAATACATCTTAATATCCAAACATTTTTCTGGCCAAAGTATCGAGCATAGCAATGCTGATACGTCTCAACAAGAACAACTTCCATCCACTAATCTTCTAGAGCATCCCCCATTGTTGAGGAAGAAGCTGATGTTGAGTCGAGTCCTTCTCCACTGAATCACGAAGTAACTTCTCCCAACCAACGTCCAGTATTACATGCTGAAAACTCAGAGAAGGATCAATCGAAAGGAGACAATGATCGAATCAGTGCAGGAGATTCAAACCTTGATACTCATGCAAATCAACGCACTGGGAATCAGTCTAATCCCGTTGATGATTCATCGAAGGATGCTACGCCAACGATTAACATCCAGACAACACATGTGGCTATGAGTCAAGAAGAACTCGATCAACTTGAGAAGAATAATCGTCTAGAAGCTTTTGACTTTCTTTTGAAAAGTGATTCCATTTCTCAAAAAGCACTGGAAAGTCTTCGGACATTTCTACTAATGATCCATCAGAAACTTCGAAGGAAAATCTCTTAACAGAGTTTTGAAGCAAAGTGCTGGGAATAGATTTGTTTGAAGCCATCAGACAATATGACATCATCATCTCTGAAGTAAAGGGGCTGCTTCATCAACTGAGCGAACTCCCTTCTGGCTCAACGTTCCAAGAGTTTTCTCAAACATTAGAACCTCTCATAGAGGCAATCCACCAAAGTTTCCAACAAAAGAAAACCAAACAACTAAACTTGAGGAGAAAACCCTGCGTTGTGACCAACTTAAGGCTGAGGTCACTACCTTTCAATCAAAGCTCGATGCCTTTCGGGAAGAAACCCCAAATACACAACAAAGGGTGGCAGAAATTGATTCTACCATTGCTAAGTTCAAGGCAGAAATCCAAAGTTGAGAGCTCTAGAGAGCCAGCGTTTTAGAGAAGGAGGCTCTTATAAAAAAACGAGGCCAGCATTGCTAAACAAAAGGTTAAAGAGTCAAAAGTGTTTCAACAAGTGATAAAAACACTTATTGACAATGGTTAGGCCCTCGACAAGAAGTTATTTGAACTTAAGGGCCAACTTGGCAAACTCAAGTCTGAGTTTGTAATCTAAAACAACTCTTCGTAATTTTACTTTGAACAATATTTCATCCCTTTTAATTTTGTAATTTTTGGATTTACGACGGTGTTAAAAAACTGTTTTATGGCATTTTATTTTACTTAAGTATTTCTATTTGCCAATCCCTTATTGTTTAATTACAAAATTTATCTTGGGAACAAGTTTCAAGAATGGCAATGATGAGAAACTGAATAGTCTCTTTGCTCTAACTCCTCAAGTTAAAACTGCCTTGGAAACCGTAAAGTTGCATTAGTTATGATAATATTTAGGGAATTAAAAATAAATATTAAATAAACCTTTAAAACTTCCCTCTTTTTACGAGGCACATCTGCAGATGCTACCTTCCACGTGTCAATATCTTTGGAAGATGGAAATTGTAAAGTTGGAACTTCTTTCAACTTCCTTGCACACTATAAATATCGTACCTTCCTCTGGAAGTTTTATCTCATCTCCATCTTTTCCAACTTTTTTGCGAAAAAACACGTAAGTTTCTTTCTTTTTCTTTCCATTAGAATGGATTTCTTGAGTGATGACTTGATTCTCAACATTGTTGAGAGGGTTGTTGTTGATAGCATGCATGATCTGTTCAGTTTCATGAGAACGAACAAAAGGCATGCAGCCCTTTTCAGGTCCATTGAGATCTCAAGAGCCTTTGGTAATGACACTATCGAGTTGCTCATTGATCTGGACACGACCCCTAAAAGTCTCAGGTTTATGCCTCGCTTGTGGGACGTTGGTCATCACATGTTCTGCATTCTCCGGTGTACTTAACAACTGCTGCATCCAGGCCTTGCTTTGACAAGATAAACAGTTTACTGAGGAAGGCTGAAGCTGCAAACTCTCAATCTGTGAAGTACTTTCGCCTTTTGATGAGGGATACTTCTTGGCCACATGTTGATGAGGCAAAGATCTTAGATGATTTCTGGGAACTCTTAATGACTAGGAACCTTCAGGGTTGTCGGTCTGATATATTCGGAGGCACTACCTCTTTTCTGTTTCGATGTCATCGGTAAAAAAGATGGTTTCCCCCAAGTATGGTTCGTCGCCGCTTTTGCAACAATTGGCATAACTGCCCAGGAGACGGAAGAACAAGTGGTTATCGTGGATTTCTTCCTGTTGATGATGAAGAATACATCTTCAACCACTTCTGCATTTGCTGTCGACTTGATTGTGAGGTTAGGTGGCTAATTGAAGCTTTTGGCTTTGATCACCAAGCCTAGAATCTTGGTGGTTTTCCGATTTCAACTTCAAACTTTAACTTCAGATTTTTTTTTTCAACATTTAAGATTCCTTGTTTTATCTTGCTTGCAAACTTATTTTGTAATGGCTAGTTTGTTTTATCCATCTTAGGACTCTTTATGGTTTAATGTAACCTACCCATTATTTGGCATTATTATCTAATGCCATTTTCTGTTTCTTTTCGAATTACTCTTGTGTGATTTTAATCTCTTGCAACAATGGTTTATATCTTCTCAAATATTTCCCATTTACGCGTAAGATCCTTTGATTGTCGTTCAACTCTTCGATCTCGTATGCGTTATTCGAAAAGACTCTTATGATTTCCCATGGTCCTTCCCAACTGGGTAACCATTTTCCCAAGACTCAATTCTTCTTGTCCATTGGCAAACTAACTTTCCACACCAAGTCTCCTTGAGCAAAAAACTTCGATTTCACTTTTTTATTGTAATCCTTTGCTACTCTCTCTTTTTGCTTTGTAAGGATTTCCAATGCCATTAACCTCTCTTCATCTAAATCAACTAGTTCGTCTAGAATCATATTCCAATAATGATTTGTCAGAATTTCGCATTGTCTTTGGATTCTAGTTGATTGAAGACAAATTTCGACCGACAACACTGCATCATGGCCAAATGATAGCCTAAAAGGTGTGGTGTTAGTCGATTCTTTAGGGGACGTTCGACATGCCCATAAGGCCTCGCCAAGAACTTTGTGCCAATTCTTGGGTTTCCTTTTAGCTTTCTTCTTAATTATGGAAATAATGCTTTTGTTTGCTGCTTCAACCTGACCATTTGCTTGGGCATAATATGGTGTCGAAGTTAACAACTTATAACCCGTATCTTTAGCAAACATTACCATCTTTCGACCTGTAAACACAAATCCTTGGTCTGTAGTGATGGTTTCTGGAATACCAAATCTATGAATGATATATTTCTGAATAAACTCTATGACCACTGTTGGAACAAGGGTGTTTCACAAGTCACCTATTGAGTTTTGACAATAACAAGGTATTAAAAATAATCAATTGGATATGCTAAACAATTTGTTCAAGTGTGCAGGATCCATAATCAAAGTACTATTCTTAGAGATTCTGATTGAACAAGTTCAAGAGCAAAGGAATTTATTTGAAGCTTAAAGCATCTGGAAGACTGCGTCTGAAGAACTGCCTTTGAAGTGCTGCGTCTGAATAAACGAGTATGAAGAAGAGCTCCTGAAGACACGTCATCAGAAGCGCCAGTTATCAGAAGCAAGAACATCAGAAGCGCTGAACATCAGAAGCATATCTCACCAGAAGCTACTTCATCAGAGTTGACAAAGGACAATGTACGAAGTGTACGACCACTAACTCTGCACCTATCTCTGCAACCACCTTCTCTGTAACTTGTCTCCATATCAAGACAAGAATAACAACTACATTGCAGCAGACGTTGTTCCTTTTGTTATGGATTGGATTTGAAATTAGTTCTTCATAGGACAACTATCAAATCAGGAAAAAGATCAAGGGTGAAGAATCAAAGCTTCAAGCAAGACAGTTGATGTAACGGCTAAATTCTCAACGTCTCTCAAAACCTCTATATATAGGGATGAAGACTTAGAGAAACATATACACACATACAAGACTACACAAAAGCAAAGGCCAATACTCTGTGCTAAAACGTCGAAAACAAACATCAACAACTTAGAGAATTCTTCAAATTGTTTATATCTTAGAATTCTTAAGTGTCTTGTAAAACAGAGTCTGTTATGTTCGTTTTGTATTGTGAATACCTCTGATTGTATATCAAGTATTCAAAACCTTATTCAATTCTTTGTAATTGTGTAGTTAAGTCTCTTTCAGGGTTGTTTGAGCAAAGAAAGTCTCTTGGAGTTGTCCTTGAGCATAGAAGTCTCATTCTTGTGTGATTGAGCAAAGGAAGTCTCTTGGAGTTGTCCTTGAGCAAAGAAGTCTCTTTCTTGTGTGATTGAGCAACTTGTAATCCGACATTACATTTTAGTGGAACTCTCCTTGGAAGTGCAAGGGGACAGGACTACTCCCGGTTTGTGGAAGGAACCTGTATAATTGCTTGTGTTCTTTCTTTCTCTGTTCTTTACATTTATCTGCTGCACAAAGACTCTAAACTCACTCAAACTCTGAACTTCTTCAGACTCTGAACCTGAGAATAGTTCTGATCAAAAGAGAAGAAAAGTTTTTGAGAACACAATTCAACCCCCCCTTCTTGTGTTTTTTCTCACCTTCAGTTGGTATCAGAGCTTTGGCTCTGTAATTAGCACTTAACCGTGTTACAACAAAAGATCTGAGAAAAACATGTCTGGGGAAGATGCTTCTAGCTCAGGCGCTCGCTCTGGTTCTGGTGGTAGAGCTGAAATACCTTATGACTACAGCAACAACACCAGCAAACATGAGAGTTCTTCAAATCACAACAAACCTCCTATGTTCAACGGTGACCCTGAAATGTTCTCTTGGTGGAAGACCAAGATGTATAGTCACGTCATAGGAATTGATGATGAGTTGTGGGATGTTCTTGAGGATGGTGTTGGAAATTTGAGATTAGATGAAGAAGGCGTGGCTCTTGATAGGAAAGCTCACACTGCTGAGCAGAAAAAGGCTTTACAAGAAACATCACTTGATCAGAGGCATTCTGGTGGTTGCCTTGCCTCATAGAGAATACTTAAAGATGAGTGACAAATCAACAGCTAAGGCTATGTTGACATCTTTGTGTTCAAATTATGAGGGTAACAAGAAAGTCGGGGAAGCCAAGGCTACCATGCTTGTTCATCAGTATGAACTGTTCAGTATGAAGGAGGATGAAAGCATTGAGACAATGTACTCAAGATTTCAGACCCTTGTTTCTGGACTTCAGATTCTGAAGAAAAGCTACGTAGCTTCTGATCATGTGAATAAGATTCTTAGAAGTCTACCTGCTAAGTGGAGACCAAAGGTGACAGCCATTGAAGAAGCTAAAGATCTAAACACTCTAAGTGTTGAAGATCTTATAAACTCTTTAAAGTGTCATGAGATTGGTTTAAATGAGCAAGAACCTATCAAGAAGCACAAGTCTATTGCTCTTAAATAAAGAGGAAAGTCATCAAAGGCTCTGAAGGCATTAGAGTCTGAAGAAGAATCTACATCTGAAGATTCTGAAGAAGACCCTGAGATCGTTCAGAAGATGGCTATGCTCTCCAACAAGCTGCAGTATCTT
>Ga0315914_1007733_pt1 | contig 14741 bp, 4 predicted proteins | sample MpolenodulesMG_FD_203920 | JGI IMG/M metagenome (GOLD analysis project Ga0315914, IMG submission 203920) | Medicago polymorpha root nodule microbial communities from Los Angeles, California, United States - elongated nodules | ecosystem: Host-associated > Plants > Roots > Nodule | place: USA... | reverse complement strand
TTTTCTTCGCAAATTTAGTTTTACCCCCTTGTAAATGTAATAAGAATTATATTAATAAAATAACATTTTATATTTATTATTTTTGTTCCTTTATTTTTGTTAATTTTTGCATTTATTTTATGATTGCATATTGAATAAATAAATCCGAATAAAGACTAATTAAATAAATTGCGTATTGAATAAATAAATTCGAATAAAGACTATTTAAATAAATTGCGTATTGATTAAATAAATTTGAATAAAGACTAATTAAATAAATTTCGTATTGAATAAATAAATTTGAATAAAGACTAATTAAATAAATTGTGTATTGAATAAATTCGAATAAAGTTTTGTATTAATCAAATCAGTTTAACACATGCGTGAGTTAACTAAGGTATAAATTAGCACATGCGTTAGTTAACTCACGCATGTGTATTTTGATCATTTTGGTTGGATGGGAGCAAAACTTAGTGAGAGAAGAGCAGAATTATTTAAATTACGCGATACCCCAGGTGTTAGAAGCCTAGACCTAATTGAACTCCATTCCAATTCTTCATACCGGGTTAGCTATAGAGTCATAATGCGCACTTCTTTACTTCATATTTATACCTCTTTTAGGCTAAAATGATATTTGTTTCTTGGGTTAATAATGTTTTACCCCTTGTAATATAGGTCATTTCTGGTTTTACACCCTGTAAAAAAAAAATTTATTTACCCCCTGTAAAATATTTTTGTTTTGATTTACCCCCTAAAAAAATAAAAAATTGGTTTTTGAATGACCTATTAGGGGATAAATCAGAACAAAAATATTTTACAGGGAGTAAATCAAAAAATATTTTACAGGGTGTAAAACCGAAAATGACCTATATTACAGGGGGTAAAGCATCATTAACCTTGTTTCTTTGGTCCACTTTTCACTCCAAAACATGCTTCTTAATTAAAGTGATACTACTTGACTCAATAAATGAAAATGATATTTTATTTCAAATGACTCTAGATTAACTACTAAACTAATAGAAATAAATTAAAAACTTAATAAAAAAATGGATTCTAAAACTAGTGTATGACTGATGTCATCATATTTATTGAGGTGCCTGCAATTGATAGGTGGTGGTCTTGGGATGTCATTTCTTCCATGTAATGCCCTTTTATTCTAATTTTTGCAATAAAAAATCTGAGTTTTTCTTTCCTATCACAAAGGGTTATAAAATTATGAAAAAAATTATTAAAAAAATAATGAATACTTTTACTAAGTGTGCTAAAGGGACAAATTAAAAAATATATTTATTTGTTCCCGTGATCATAACTCAGTTGATATGGACAGTGCATTGTTATATACAGGGGTCGGGGTTCAAACCCCGAACACCCTACTTATTCACTTTAAAAAGTGAATTCTAGCAATTAGACTACTTGACCCCAAAAAAACATTGATTTACTTAAAAGATATTAAATGACAATTCTAGTTTTAAAAAGAGTTTTTCGCATCTCCAAAAGCACTTTAAGCTATTTAATAGATTTTTTTACTAGAATTAAAGTTATTTAATTGGCGTAAGGAGAGTGTTAGTTTTTTTTTTTTTTTTGGTGTAGGAGAGTGTTAGTTTCATAAAGAGAAATGATATTTGTACAACCATTTTGTTACAACTTTTTGACAACTTTCTCTTTCATATTTACATGATGTTAATATTCTCTCTCTTCTTTTTTCTCTCTCCATTGTTTTTAACCAATAGAAAGAGAGAGAAACAAGGTTGTCACCAAAGTTGTCAATAAATATATGTATAAATATCATTGTTCTTTCATAAAATATAAAGTGATAAAACAATTTGTTATATGCAAAGGGCGGAGGTGTAGAAATATGGCTCAAATTTTCAAATTTTTTTATGTTATGACTATATTCATTTACCTATTTCTTGGTTCAACGAATGTTGATGGTAAGCCCACTTTTCAATCTTTCCAAATTCCCTTCTTTACTTTGTGAACAATATTTCATCTCATTTAGTTATATTCTTTTATTCTATTTTTTTATTATAGCGGGTGTGAGATGTCATGATGTCTCTAGTTGTCCAAAAAAGATGTATTGCAAGGTTGGTACTCATATGCAATGTGTAAAGCATCAATGTAAATGTATTAAAAACTTTGAGTCAATAGATTGAATTGTGTTATTTGAACAACTATTTGTTGGATAATTTATGAGATAACCATATATTTAGAAAGAAAAGCAGGTATTGACACGAAAACCAACATAATAAAGAGAAAAAGTAAAAACATAATATGAATATGTGAGAAAAAGTTGTCACAAATGTTGTTAAAAAACGGTTGTACAGATATCATTTTTCAATAGATCCTTCATGATTCTTTATTTAGTGTCAGACCTATGAGAGTACACAAACACTTTGATACAATATTTCATAGGTTGCCATTGGCACTTAGTAATTTGGTTTCTTTTATAATTTCAAGTCCATGTAGTTATGACTTTGTACACAAAGATGATCATGAAATGAAATAAGGCAACAAATAATAATGTGTAAATTATCCTCTTCTCTCTTAATTATAGAGATATCGCCATAACCTTTTTTAATTTGGTTGTATCATTTTTTTTCTTCATCTAACTATATCGTCTATCAGAATACCTTTAACTATTTAGTTGAAAAATAATTTTTATTTTATTTCTTATTAAGAGCTTTCATTTATACTTTTCAAATCATTTTTACTTTAAAATCGACAATACCATCGTTACTGCCGCAATAGTGAGACGTTTTAAGTGAACCTCCATATGTTTTCGAATTTGAATCAAAATTGTCATCTTATTATAAATTAGACATTGATATTTATCCTTTGCAATTTTACAACTTTATTATCGTTCCTGTGAGTTTTGTTTCAAGTTTTACTTCGTCGCCTTTAAGTGTAGATTTTCTTCATTGTGGTAAAAGGAGATTACTTTATTTAGAAGTATAATGAAGGTCGTGGGTAGAAAGGTTGACCCTAGAATCTGACTTTGTCCTAGTTTGTGTTTTTAATGTTTTTTTAAGTTATAATATATTAATAAAATAAGTAAAAATACAATATATGGGGGTCATAAACCAAACCATCTAAAGGCCAAATAAGAAAAGATCGTCCAACATTAGATTGAAACAAGAGGACATGCTATAGGTTCTAAATTAGGATAGGAAAGTCTCTAAAAACACCTTAAGCAAGATCATTAATTATAAGATACGAACATAATCCGAAATATAAATAATTTTTAACAAAATCAACTCATTCTATCTCGTTACGTTCTCACTCCAAAGAAAGGATTATTGAAAGTAACAACATAGTTGAAAGAAGTATGGTTTTAAAACTATACTCACCCAATTACCCAACTCAACCCACTTTTTTGAGTTTTTAGGTGGGTTTGACCGGCTTTTTTGGATTGACCCAATCTATGTACACCCTTAAATAAATATCTACAATTAATTTTTAAGAGACATATTCACCTAAAACGAAGTCAAAAAGTTTTTCATACTTGATTAAGTTTAGTAACACACAAATGCTCAAATTTATGTGAAAGATATGTTACAATATGACTCACTTTTTTTTTGGTAGAAAATGCTAAACAAAAGAAGAAGAAAAAACAGAAAAAATAGAGCAGCTAAACATTAAGCCCTATGGTACTGCTCTCACTTATTGATAGAGTTGATTATATGGAATTCCCTGAAGGATTTAATTTCCGTGAGATATACTATTAAAACTATTGAAGAGATGACATCATTTGTCCATTTTAAATATTCGAAAATAAGTTTGCTATAATGAATTTTATGATGACGATATACATATTATTAAAACTCTTGAAAATATTCTAAAATATGTTGATTATAGAAAGGTTTGAAATGAAATTTGTTGGATGCGCAAAGTTTGTATGGATTTGTAAATTTATTATTTAAATGAGATTTTGTGCATCGAGAAACTTATATAGAAAATGTGTTAAAATAATTTGATATGGACAAATCTATTTGATTATGTACTAGAATGATTATAATGTCACTTATGTGAGTAAAGATAATATACTAAAGAAAATGATGAACAACTTAACTTGGTTTTGAAGTACCACCCATGTCTTGGTTTAAATGAAAACACTGATGTATTTTGCTAATTATATATATCATGGTATTTTATGCTTGTCAATATTAGTAAACACATATATTTGAACAATGTCAAAGCATGCAATTTATATTTTAGAGAAACAACAATTCCTTCTGATCATTTGAAAATGTTAGCACTACATCAATGAAGTGGAGAATGCTATTTTATTAAAGATTGTGATTTTACACATGCAAGAAACTTGTGTTTTCTTAATGAGACTCTTACAACAACTCAATGTGAAGATGATATCTCAAACAATAGTAATTTTGAGTAGAGTATAATAAAGGAGATAGAGCAAATCTTCCTACAAAGTCACTACCAAATAAAACTTTTGAGTAACTAGTGTAGAACATTCGTTGACATTTTTCGTCTCATATATAATTATCTTTATAAGAGGGAGAGATAAATATGTTCTACCCTCATTTTTCTTTAACCATGATTTTATCTCATTAAATTTTTCTGGTAAGATTTTTAACGAGACATATTATCACACAAAAGGATTATATACTATTTTTCTTTCATTAGAATTTTTTTCCATTTGGTATTTTTTTTATTAAGGTTCTAATGAATATTATGAATATTATTGTGGATGTCCATAAGCCATAAGTCATGGACCAATAGTTAATTGGTTCATTTATTCATATTCTTGTATTTCCATATTATTGTGTTTCCATGTAAATATGACTCATTTATAATAAACTTATACACATAAAGAGATTGTGAAACTCTCACTTTTCTTCCTTTTTCTCCATCATATTTATTTTTCATAACATGATTATTTTAATTTTAATACTTTTTTCTTTTATATTAAGCATCCAAAGGAGCAGTTGAGTGATTAGATTTACATATTTTTAACATTGTTTTTGCCAATTCACATGGCAGCTCAAGACTTAACTCAAAATTTCCATATCCCTGCCAACTTTGCTGATTTCTCATTTCTAAAAAAATTTAAAATGAAAGAAATGAACTGTGTGAATTAATCTAAAATTTTGAGTTTATGTATGGATAGTCAATCTTCTAGACCATAGACCACCAGCTTTTATTAAGTATTGGATTTGGAAGTTGGCCTGCTACTCACAGGGTCAGGTCAGCAGCTTTGCATAGGACGTGTACTCAGAAGTCAGAACCAACTACATTCACGTTGGGAGTCGAGCAATGGTACCTTACAAGAGAAAGAGAAATGGAAGTTTCTGTTCGTCTCTTTTCTCGAACATATTAAATTATTGTATAGTAGTGTAGATCCTATTTTTAAATTATTGCACAAGACTTTCCCCGTCTCATAATACATAACACAGTTGACCTTATTACGAATACCAATGCATAATTTTAAGTTTAAATATTTTGAATAATATATTATAAAAAATTATGAAAATTTGATATTTTAAAAATACTCATCGATACGAATCTAACGACATCTTATATGATATTATTTATCTTTGTATATTAGTAGAAAAATACGGTCAAAGTAAATTAATTCAAAATAGCACATTTTTAAATAGGTCATCTACTGCGGAACGGAGGGAGTAGTATAAATCCTATTTTTATATGAGGAGTAATATTTGTACAACTAATTTTGTACAACCTTTGTGACAAACCACTTTTTCTTAATTTTTATTGGACAAAAACAATAGAGAGCGAAAGGAAAAAAGAGAATAAAAAAAACATGTGAGTATGTGAAAGAGTTGTTTCAAAAGTTGTCAAAAAGTGATTGTTCAAATATCATTTCTCTTTTATATGAACATAAACTCTAATCAAATTTATTCAGGTGTATATATACCATTGTAAAAAATTAAAAGAGAAATTATTTAATCACACTATTTAATTTTTTTTCATTTGTGAGTGTCTGCCCACATAAAACTAACTTGGGGTTGTCTCGAAGTCAAAATTTTCGAAGTTTAATAAAGTTTCAACTAGGTTTTGACATGTTTATTTATACACTCTTACTTATGAAATAATTAATAAAAATGTTACTACATACTTTAATTTTCAATGCGTTGAATATATACATTTTCATTAAAACTTACTATTTAAAGTTGTGTAAACAAAACATGTTTAATTAGAATTCAACATCAAAGAGGTTTGGTCCAATATCACTTAACTGGTTGGAACAAAATGTGTTAGAGTACAAAAAATAATTCCCCATATCTCTCATGCACCCTGTATTTTTTTAATAATACTTTCTTTTGGATTCTAGAATCTAAAGCGTATTGATAAGTTTTAGATTCTAGAATCTGAAGGCATCTTGTATATCTTTTGAACTCTTCTTTGGTTAATTAACCTCTTTTTTCTAAACAAAATTACTCTTTCCAAATTCTATAATTTGAAGCGTGTTTTTTCCTTTTGAATTATAGGATCCAAAACAAGTATATACAAACGATCATGTTTCCTGCATCTAGACATTATTTTCACCAACTTTCTCTCCTTCACTCAAATTTAGGTAACACTTCCTTTACTAGCCAAAAATTATCTTTTTTAAAAAGGAATTAGTTGTGATCCTTTTCGTATTTTTTGAGCAACATAATGAGACAATTTCATACATATTTATAGAGTTTTAGAGAGAATTGTCAATGTGGTTGTCATTGTTCAAAATGCACAAAGATCTATTGTTATTTTTAAGAGTTTTGGTACTGTATTGTTGGAGACGTTGAGTGGTGGTCTGGATTTACCCATATACGATGTTCACTAGGCATCCCCTTCTAATGGTTGCTATAAGCTTAATGTTGATGCATCATGGGGTGTTGGTGTTGTTTTGAGAGATAGTGAAGATGTTGTCGTTGATGCTAGTTGTCGCCAAGTTTTTTCATTATCAAATTCAGAGGTAGCAGACCTTAGATATGCGGAAGAGCTGAAATTTGCAAAAGACATGTCTTTTATTAATATTATATAAGAATCATATGCTTCTAATGTGGTTTTGGCGACGAATGTTCATCAACAATCTCCACTTATGTGGGATATATTATTGATGATTGTATTAAGTTTAATGTATATTTTTATAGTTTAAACTTTTTACATGTTAAACATGACGCCAACCAGGCTGCACATTAGTTAACGAAATTTGCTCTTCATAATTCAAGTTGCATATGTATTAAAGAAGCTACGCATCTTATTTACACAATTTCGGCCTTTGATTTATTACTAGACTTTCGTTAATGGATGACTTTGTATGGTTAAGTCCCTAGTTTAAACACCAAGAGACAACATCTTTGAAATTCAACTCACCGGAAGAGGTTGTGATTCTACGATGACAGTGTCTTTTAGGATGGTCATCAAAATATATTTCTACTTCTAGAATGATAAGTGATTCATTCAGGTCTGCATTCTGCTATGTTAGGACCCAAGATCTTATATCTGTCACAACTCTAAATTACTTTTCTAAATTCTACCTCCTCAAAGGACGTTGTTCTCAAAGCCTCATTGTCACACAAAGATAGTTGCTGAAATGAAAGCTTATCCAACCTTACTTTCTCATAAAAAGTTTCTTTCAAAGTGACTCTTAACTTCAATTTTAATATCTCGATTTTAAATGATTTTGGAACTTTTGGTCTCCAAAAGAGAACCAAGAGTGTAGACCAAAATCATTAACATTGAAAAACAAAACTATAACAAATCAAAAGGATATCTAAAACTTTAAAAATACTCTAACTTTTTTTTTCCGGTCAAATAGCTTAACGACATTTTTGTGAAGTGAATAAGTGGGTGTCTGGGGTTTGAACATCAAACTCTACATATATATGCAACATTTTTACCAACTAAGTTAAACTCACGATAACAAAAAAATACTTCATCTATTTCATAATACAAGTCACTTTACTGGCAAATGACAAACTAGTACAAAAATATACTATATTATATTGATTTTACCAAAATTATAACTTATTTTATAAAATAATCTTTCATAAATAATATTAGAAAGAGAAATAATAAGAACTGAAATAAGAGAATACGTAATAAGTAGAGAGAGATATTCTGTAAAAAAAAAAAAGAAAAAGAAAAAAAGTAGACGAAGATATAATAAGAAAAATAAATTTAATACTTCATCAAATATTTGAAAATGGCAATTTTAATTTATTTTTATTTTTTTTGGTTAAGTGAAAATTGTAATTTTTAAATAAAAAGAAAAGGCAAAACTTAATCTAATGTTATATATAATCAAGTAATTGAACTCAAATGATCAATTAGTTGCAAAAAAAACAAATTGTTCATGAATGTTAGTCTAATTATCAAATGAAATAATATTTTTTTTATCAAATTTTACTAATCTATCAATCGAACTTCGGATTAAATCCTTAAAAACCAAAATAAAATTAGACCTATGTATCTCTCTACCGTAGTCGGCAGGTTACAAATACCTAGAAATAGAAACAATTAAATAAAATAATATAATAAATTTATATGATAACCTTTTTGAAAAAATGGAAATTAGAAAAAGTAGAGCAGTGGCACGTTAACAAGTCTAATTAAGCTGCTGCCGCTTTCATGATGCAAAAGAATAATTAAAAACTTATTTAGCCTATTCAGCTTTTCCAAAAAATCTACTACTAGTCCATTTCAATAGATCCCAGTCCCACAACTACGTATTATAAGCTTCCATTCTCCTATAAATTAGCTTCCCCACACTCCATTCTCCTTCCACACTAACTAGTGAGTGAATATCTTCTACCACAAATCACAAATATAACCTCTTCTCTCTCTTTTTGTGAAATATGTGTTCTTGTTTTCAGTGTACTTTTGGCTGAATTTGAGAGATAGGGAAAAGAGCATAGGAGGGTCGGTAAAGCTCAGGAGGGATAGCGCCATTGACAAATGTGTGTACATATATTTGGCGCTATCCATCCTGAGTTTCATCGGTTCTTCTTACTAGCTACATGATAAGTGCAGGTTGTTGCAACAAAATTAAGCTTCTTTTCACGGTTCTTACTCTCATCACCACCAAGAAAAAACACACTACCAACTTTCTTGATGAAAACTATACTTAAAACTCTCTCAAATTCTCTATGTGCTTATTATATATTACAAATATATTATTATGATTGTACGGATTTGAGCCATTTGTTGATTATGAATTTTCTTAATTACCTACCCCCAAGCGAGTTGGAGCTATCTCAGGTTATATATATGCTATCTCCTGTTTCAAAAATTATATACATGTTATCTTTCATTTTTATTTTCTTCCTCCTTTTCTTGAGATTTGTTTAATTCAACACTTTTTTTTAAGTAGAAGGAGGATGGGCATAGAGCAATAATAACGATATTTTTTACCATTAAAAAATAAATAACGCTTTTTTTTTTTTTACATATACAAATATTAGTGGTTAATTTGTTAGAGAAAATGGTTAGACACCGAATTCTAAACTTCCTTTTTAAACTCTTCTGGTGTCATAATTCATACCATTGAACTACACCTTATGGATGAGTAAATAATTTTGTTTAACAGCGATAGAGTAGTAAAATTGAATTTTAATTAATTGGTATGAGTTGAACGAAAGATCACGCTCAACTCAATTAACAAGTGAGAATGCTAAACAATTTTTTTTTAGTGATTTAATATTATTGTATTTGTATCTAGTGATGTGTTTATATCAAATTAATGTGTTATGCATAACTTGAATATGGATCCTCAAAAGTATTTGAGAGGTTCATTTGAAGAGAGATGGAGAGAAAAACACAAAATAATGAATTTAATATTTTAATCATAAAATTAGCTACTCTATGTCTTTTTAAATGGACTTATAATTAATTACTTAACTCATCTTCTTTTTTTATATAAACAAATGTTAGTGGTTAGTACGTTACAAATTCTTCTTTCTCAAGTTTGAATCTAATGTCTCTTTCTATCTTTAATTTAAATCAGCTGAGTTATTTAATCCCCTGATCCTAACTAATTTAACCAACATACATTTGAATTTCATGAGCAAGTCGCCTATATATGTTTTGTAAAAGTAAGTCTATATAAGTGAGTGAATTTTAATGCATGAGTAATAATTCATGAGGAGTGATATTTGTATAACTCTTGTGACAATTATTTTTCTTCTCTTTTTATTGAACAAAAATAATAGAGAAAGAAAGAATAAGAGAGAATAAAAACATATGTGAGTATGAGAGAGAGTTGTTTCAAAAGTTGTTAAAAAATAGATATACAAAAATCATTTCTCATGAATCATAAGGATATAAATTCACAAAAATAAAGGACGAAAGTCCGGTCACATTTTGATAAAGTATGGTCATCATGATTCATAGGGATATAAATTTCATCAACTAGGTAGCCCAAAGTGATTTTGATCATAGACCTTGAGATGAGATTCACTTTCTAGTCACATGTTTCTTATTCCTTTCCATTATTGCAGGCCAGATTCACTTTCTAGTCTTTACTCCAGAAAGACCTAGCTATATATGCTGTAACAAAGTTCCCAAAGGAAACTCTGAAACCAGTACTTACTGTCCGAATCCGAAGCCTTGACTGTTGACTCATACATACCTCACACAAGAAAATATTTATACTCCCTTTCCATTATTATTACAAGTGCCATATTAAAAATATTTTATAATCTCAAATGAGTCGACCAACGTGTATGGAGGTTAAAGAAAATATTTTTTATTTTGGTAAGAGGTTAAAGAGAATTTCAAAACAAGGGCTCTTCATGGAAAATATAGGCATTTTTACTGCTAATCATAATAATATATTATAGTCATTGTTTTGAATTGACCTTTCTTGCTTTTTGAGATGAAATTATTTCTAAGTATGTCAATCGGTGTATATTTTTTACTTAAATGATATAAATTTAACAAGGTTCTAAGTTCAAATTCAACATTGAACATGTATCAATGTTAAAAACTTTAGGGAGAATATGACGCTCATTTCGATCTCATGAGGCTCAGATGATTAGTCTTCGCAATTGCGCACAGAGGATATTTGATTTGCGCAAAAAAAAATTAAGTTCTTCGATAATTATAACTAATTGATGGTGTAAAAATTATTAACATTTTTTAAAGGAACAAAAATATTAACAATAAAAGTGTATATAAATTAAATATTGTTTAAAATATATCATACATGATTATATTTATGGCCATGCTAACAGTTGTTGAGGATTAAAAAAAAGTAAACAATTGATAATCTTTTTTGTAGAAAATATTGTTTTTTATGTTTCAATGAGTTGATTGAATACTCAATTCCTAACATATAATTGGACTTGAACTTCTTTAACAAATGCCTTACAATTTTATATCTATATAAAGTGGGTACATGATTTTGGAGTGACATTCTCACTTGCAATTACATCCTTAAACAAATTTGTCTATAAGAATAGTATATTATCAGTGTCATTTAAAAAGATAAAAATTTATCTCATATTTAATATATATTTTATTTTTGAGGGGATCATATTTGATATATTGTTATTGACATTGAAAAAGATAAATACAGTTTGAAAGTGAAAAATATTTGTTTATACCTATAATTTTGCCTAAAAAGTATACTTTCTACTAATATTATATTTGTGATAATTTGAAAATGAGAAATATTTATATATAAAGATTTAATCATAATAATTTTAATCAAAACCAAAATTTTGTAAAAAGTATTGTTTATAATTTAGGAAAATGCTAAAGAGTGCTTTTGGGACATTGGATAAAAGAACAAAAATAGAAATTTTGTGTTAGAAAGTGATAAAAAGTGGTCAAGTCAACTTGTAAAAAGTTTATAAATTGTTGTTTCCAATGTAAAGCTACTAATTTTGGTTACCTTAACCATTGCCCTGAGAGCATTGGTTAGCAAGACCCTATAATTTATAATCCCTCATGTCTCATATATAAACAACAACAACAACACAAAAATCTCATGGTTTCAAATATAAACAAAAGTCTACTATAATTATTATATTTGATGTCACAATTTCAAATTGATCCTTAAATTAAATCTAATAATCAATCATATTTCAACGGTTTCAACATTTTTCAAAGCGCGTACGTTTAAGGATAAAGATGGAAAGGACGTATTTTTTTATGATAACTTATATTCACTTAGACCACTTTTTTAAAAGGATGTACCACTTTTATTTTTGCTTACATATAAGATCAAAGAGAATATATATTAGCATAATAAAAAGAGCGGGAGAGACGAACACCTTGTAAATGCTTGTATTTATAATGAAACTGAGGGAGAGAGTATCAAGTATCAATATCTTATTCTGAGAATGACAGAGGAAAAGGTCTACGAATCATTACTTTATATTAGTTGGAGTTTTAATGGCGAGTTCTGAGGGAAGCAGTCTTTCTGTTTCTGGCCAAAAGCCAAACTCTACGTTGGAACCAGAAAGCTATCTAGGGTTTCTACTTGAGTTCTGCAACTTCTTCAGAATTAAGGACTTTTTCATTCAATTATTGTAAATATACAGCAATAGTAGGTTAGTTACTGTAGATGTTGACTTCTTTCCAACTTTTTTCAGGTCCTTTGTCTTGTCGTTTTCCTTAATTTCTACATCTATGCATTAACATTTTCATAATCTCCATCATTAAATTTGCATTGAAGTAAATAACCTTATAATTTTATTTTATAAAGATGAGTTACATCAATGTAAAAATCTAATGGATATTAAAATTTATCAGGTAATCATTTATCATTTATATTCACGTATTAAACCCAATAATTTTGTGTGATGAGATGTATTGGAAAAATATCAAGTTGTACATAAAAAAAGAAATTTGGCTGAAAAGAGTTTACAATTAAAAAGTGACACTCCTCATTAAGTATAAAAATTAACTATGGTATCAAAACTTTTTTTTTTAGGTAAAAGCTAATTCATTAAACAACCAAATTGGGTGCAACAAAAGAGGCAATAGTGAAGATCAATGTATATTCAATAGTGAAGATCGAGCATAATTCATTCTTACATGATCAAGTTTTAAAGATGGTGATACTTTTACGCCCACTCGTCCAACTATATTGAATTCCACGATATTTAAGTATCTACCCTAACTTTTTAGTCAAACTCTTTCATTTCAACTTCGTATTTAATGTTTATTACAACTTTAATTTTTGTTTATATATTATAATTAATTTTAATGGCCTACCCGAGTTTTTTTTTCCTGACTCCGCTACTCTAATGCATGCAATGAAAATCACCATGTGATATTTTTAATGAAAGGAAATAACGTGGTTGGCCATTAACATTATATGTGCGATTGAATGCAGTATAATATCCGACATACTTTTTGGAAACTTGAGCAGTTTGAATCGACTTTAGGGTACAGAAGGTGTCATGCTATACCTGAACAAAGGAACACACTTTCATGTAATAGATATCCTAGCTAGCTTCTATTACAATAAACTTCAGCTTAAATTTTACTTCATCCATCTATTAGCTAGCTTCTACAGTACTCATGTTTTAAAATGAATAATCCGAAGTTCTTGCTAACAAATGCTTTAAAGGTGTGTTTGGATAGAGAATTTAAGAAGAGAAAAGAGGGAAAGGTTTACATTTTGTTTTTAAATTACAGACACTATGAAATATTTTTTTAAAAGTTAAAACAATAACATGATAAATGATCATATAATAATTCAATCACATTTAAGAGGAGTATTTATTTTAGAAAACCATGTTATATAGATTGTGGTTTAGAAATGAAAAGTAAATCCTCTCATCCCTTCCCCTCCTAAACCCTCAATCCAAACACACCTTAAGGGTATTGTTTAAGGAATCCATACAAAGAAATTTTGTCTTGAAAATACAAGTCAAACACATGTTAAAGTCATAACCCTACAATTTTCAATGTAAAGATCATTATTTTTCGATGCTTAAACAATGTCATAATTAAGGGCACTTGTTAGCATTTTCCATAATCCAATTAGTCATTTCCCCTAAAAAATACAATTAGTCATTTCACACAAATTAAAAATATATATATAAATTATCTTTTATCATTGGTGTAAGAAGAGTGCTTAGAACACTTTATTTTCAACACTCACTCTTTTATTGAGTGAAACTCATGTAGATCATCACTTTATATATGACTTATCTTCAAAGTGTAAATCTTACATAAATTTCATCTAATAAGAAAATGAATGTTAGAATGAATATTAAAAAAGATAGTGTTGCTGGCACTTCATTGGTGTAATCATCGTTACCATGCATAGAGACATACATTGATATGGAAGTAGTGAAAGATGATTAATCAGTGGGTAAAATAAAATTAAAAAAGAAAAACAAATAATTAACATTGTTTTGAAAATCAAAACACTCATTTATTTTGAGACAATATTATTTCACAAAACGATCGCTCTTGTGGGGCAGAGAAAGTATTATAAAACTCGATCTCATATTATAAATCTTTCAAACGAAAACTAGAGATATTAAAAAAAAATTAGTTCTAATAATTAATAAATAAATAATACTAATATCACACTTTTAATCACACATTATTTAACACATTTTATCTTATTGTTTAAAGTTCACCTATCTCATAAAAAATGAGAAAAATTCTTATCAAATTTATATAGAACCCACGTAATTTGTTGAGACATATATGATTTTTAATCGATAGAAAATATATAAAAAAAAACATGTGTTACAAGTATAATGCTAGCACACCACTCTTTGTTTTCGGTCAAAATTTAATTAAACTAAACACAAGTATTTCAACACAAA
>Ga0315914_1007732_pt1 | contig 14741 bp, 8 predicted proteins | sample MpolenodulesMG_FD_203920 | JGI IMG/M metagenome (GOLD analysis project Ga0315914, IMG submission 203920) | Medicago polymorpha root nodule microbial communities from Los Angeles, California, United States - elongated nodules | ecosystem: Host-associated > Plants > Roots > Nodule | place: USA... | reverse complement strand
ATCTATTAGTCGAATCCCATCTTCGTGGGAGCATGTTGATTTCCAACTTTCGGATGGTCAATTGTCACCAACAAGTTCATCATTTTCTAAAAGAAAAGGTGCTCATATTGACAATTCATAACATTCCCCGGTTCCAAGCCCACTCAGGTTTCAAAGCCTATTTCGGTTCCAACGCCAAAATTCATGAAACCATTTATTGAAATAATCGTGGATGTTAAGCGCGCTGAGAATTGTGGATTTTGAGTTGAAAAATGCTATGGTCACACTTTTTATCACACTCCTATGACACACTCCAATTATAATTTGCCACATCACTCACTTCTTTTAACTCCTTTACTGGTAACCGGAACTACAAGTTTCTAAACACTTTTTTACAATTATTTTAAAATTATTTTTAAGCAAAACAAAAAGAGTTCCATGGCTCCTTCTCATCTCTCTGTCACTCTTTCTCGTACAAATCTGACCATCTTGTTCTCTTTCCTTCTGATCTATCACTTTTTGTTCTGTAAGCCATTTCATCTCAATTTTCTTCCAACCTATACATGGCTCCTTCCTATATTTGTATGGCATAGGCTTCGTCATATTTTTTTCGTAAATCTGACCCATCTCCCTACGTGCTTGTATCCAAAGAGAACAAAAATCTCCAATCTCCTATAACATGTTTACAATGGGTTTTGCTTTGGATTGTTGTAATTGAAAATACATATAAACATGTTATTTTTGAGTTTCTGTTGTTTTTTGTTCAGATTTTTATAGTCCTCTTTTTGTTATACTACTTTGTTCTTAGTTGTACAGTAATTAAGTGACTTTGGTTTTTCACTTGGAGGACAATTTGCAATCAAATCAAAATAGCCATTCACAGCAACTAACTCAAGAAGAATAAAATATGGAGGATGATTAGAAATCAAATTAAAATTAGCTCTCTTTTAAAGCTTATATGTCATGTTTGCGTAATTGCTTAGTTTTTGGGCAAAAAAAAAAAACCAATCCATACATTCGTTTGAATCCATTTAATTACTAGTGTAATAATGTTCTTTTTCCCGGATGACTTGGGCATCCTCTACTCGCGAAACTGATTAATCTCTAGAGTCGAATATGATTGCAATGGACGACCAAACTTTTCCTTAAAAGATTTAACATTATCGGATATAGATTTGAGATGTCTGCACATTTGATTAAGCGATGCTTGTAAAATTTCATTAAGTAATCTTGGGTAATTAGTAATCATTTTAATCATTCGTTGACTAAACTTTGACTGTTGAAATCTTTAATTATCTATAGTAAAAAATTATAAAAATTTAATATTTTAAAAATATTTATCAAGACAAATCGAACAACATCTTACATGTTAACATTTGTATTTATATATAAGTTAAATAAATAGGTTTAAAGTAAGTTAGGTAAATGATGCACATTGTAAAAATGCGACATGTATTTTGAAACGGATGAAGTGTACCTATGAGATATCCAATGCACTACTCTCCACTTGATGCAATTCATAGACCACTTAATACCAAAAAAAAATATTTGATGCTGATGTTTAGGAACGTGGCGTTTACTTTTCGATATATATGTAGTTAACAGATGTAATTTACACCCTCTGATCACTATTATAAGCAAATAATAATGATCGGATATTGTAACTGTTTCGAAGTAAGAAACATCGGGGAGGCGTTGGAAGCTTCTTTTAAAAATAATAGTTTTTGATTTTTTTTCTAAATAAAAACTAAATCAATTAAAGACAGAGAAAGTCCAAATCATTTAAGTTTTTCTAAATAAAAAAACTAAGCCAGTTAAAGAGAGAGAAAGTTCAAACCATTTAAGACTTCCTTCTCCCTCCTAATTTAATTATGATTCACTTCAGTCAACTTTTTTACACAGTCACGCATTTATTACATTAATAACTATTTGATTTTGATCAAACAACTTAAAAAAAAATATTTAATTTTTATTTATAATTCTGTTCTCAAATCAGGACCATCCGATCATGATCGGACGACTGAGAATGCATGATTACGTGAATGCGGCAAATTGCCAACCGCAGTCAATCACGGCCCGTCTTAATTATATATTGAGGAAGTTTTGCTTGGTTTAGGCCCACCATGCACGTATACATGCACAAAAAAATACATGCCCAATAACCTTTCATTTAATTATGAGTTAAATATGTTTTTGATCTCTATAAATACATCAACTTTTCGTTTTAATTTCTCTAACAAATTTCTTTAACTTTTAGTCTCTATAAATTTTTCAATCACTGTTTTTGATTTCTATTTTTTTTTTTATCAAATTTTGTATTTTTTTAATGAAATTGTGCAGAAATGTGTAGACTATCGTAAAAAAATTAGAATCCTTTAACAAAATATAAATTAAATATGAATTTTTAACTACCAAAAATATAAAAATTCATATTTAATTCATGTTTTGTTAAAAAAATCTTTTTTTTTGACGGAGATTCTTATGTTGGAAAAATTAGACATAAAATTATTATAAGTAATAAATAAAACACAAATATAAGCACAAATATACATATGACTCTTCATCAAATTAAATAGATAATAAAAAACTTATCGATTATTGACTGAGGCGTGCAAAATGCATTGGGCTTAAGAGTATTTCGCCACCCCGGATAGATTATCAGATGCAGTAGGTCTCATAGCTAGTACTCTCCAGGATACAACAGTCACATTCTGCTAGCACCGCACGTGAATTAGCAAGGTCTCAGGAACCACTTTAGATGCTGATGGTAACTTAATATATATATATATTTTGGTAGATAGACGAAATGGTAAAGCCATAATAAACTAACACACACAAGGGGGAGGTACCAGGGTTCGAACCCCGATCATGGCATCCGGCCTAACAATTTCGGCATTTTACCAGTTGAGCTAGGACTTCTGGATAATATATATTTGTTATTAGAGATGAAAGTGAAGATAATAGAGATGAAAGTAGCTATAAGTATATTCTCTTCTCCTTCACTATATTTCCCTGTATATATAATATAGGGTTAAATAAGTTTTCCGTCCCTATAAATATAACGAATTTTGATTTTAGTCCCTATACAATTAAACTGAATATTTTCATCCTCACAAAAACATTTATTTTGTTTTTCGTCCTTAATAGATATAATTTTGACGTATTTTTGAACATAATATGAATATATAAATGTCGAATATAATAAACGGACATAACATTGATACAATTTTAACATAAAAGAGTTATAATTTTGCCATTTATATGAACATAAAATGACCATTAAGGACGAAAAACAAAATAAAAAAAATTTGTGAGGATGAAAACATTCAGTTTAACTTTTTAGAGACTAAAATCAAAATTCGTTATATTTATAATGACGAAAAACTTACTTAACCCTATAATATATAACCCCTTAATTTTAACATCACACGTTGCCATCTTTAAAACCGTTTTTACCTAGTAAATAGTATTGACTAGGTAATGTAACGTTACGAAAAGAAACGTACATAATGTAATATGACTAAGTCAAGATATAAAATAATTAATAAATATAATAATACTTTAAAATGAATAATTAACCACTTAAAATTCCTACAATCCCCACAATTATTTATTTTAAAGTTTTAGGTGTTCCCAAAGCATGAAAAATCAATGCATAAGCAATAGTGTCTTTTGGACTATAAATTAGCACATTATGTAAATGAAATTTGACTCATTAGAATGTCGGTGAGATTATAACCTCTGTGAACCTCATTTCGTATGTGAATCAGTGATCCCATCACTCACATTGATTTCTCGTCCAAAGTTTGTTCAACCGATGTGGTTCATTTTGCCCTTGCACCTATGCCTGGATTTCATGAGTGGCTCTAGATAGTCTGTCCAAGCTTTCATAGAGGCGGCTCCACCCCCAACACTCATATAAGTAAATTTATCAAGTATACACCACAGTCAAGTACACCACTCAAATATATGAGCTATAGATTTACTAAGAGTTTATAAACTCAACCTTCAACGTTGTAGTATACACTATCCCCTTCGATGTATATATATATTTGTCACTATACAGCTGTATAACAAATACATTGACCAAGACGTCTCCCAGTCAGTATCACATATTTATTATCAAATCATCATTCATGATATATTATCATAGATTTGCTTAATTAAATTCTAAGCAACAATTCCTCCCACATAGGAGAAAATTTAATTCATCTTTAAATTTATTGCACGGGTCTACTTGAAAATGCTTCCAAGCGACAACACCCCTACATTGAGTAAATATAAACTCATTTGTGGATTTTTATTCAAGTTTGCTAAAATTATTTTTCAAGTGACGACACCCCCACATTGGGGAAAATAAATCAACATATAGATAAATCAAACATCATTGTATTATTTTAATACAATGGATATTCCACAATACGTCACCAATATTTTAAAGTGCATCTCAATATATATCTATGAGTTTATCAAGCGCCATAAAATATATACAGGTCTACTTTGAATATTTTCTAGGCGACAACATGTCTATCACACTTGTTTTACTCATACAAGTATCATCGTGAACACCTTGTTAGTGAATACACTTCCATTTCTTATTAAAATGAATGTCATAGTATCCAAATAGATCCCAGAAGATCATTTTTATTTTAATAATCTTAAAGGAACAATGTCGCAACGCATGATAGATCAGTCAAGAAGCTAGCTCAAAATTGCATGTCCACACAAAAAATATATCTCAAAAAATCTATCAAAGCTAAAGCCGACGTATCAGTACTATATTTTAAGAGCAATGCTATACATCAAGAAAGATTTTATCAAGAAAAATTCAAGAATGACATGGCAGAATAATCACCCTTAGATTTTATCAAGAAATTATCCTGAAATTAATGTTAGCCAATAAAATCTCTGCCTGGCCGGAAATCATGGGGTGGTGGGTGTTATGTATTTTTTTTTTTATGAAAGATTAATAAATGAGACTGAAATCTAAGGGTGATTATTATCCCATGTCATTCTTGAATATTTCTTGATAAAATCATTCTTGATATCTAGCATTTTCCATATTTTAATGTAGCTTCACAAGATATTCAGCTTTAACAAGTATATCACAACTCTATACTTTTTGAATAAATCATTTTTCAACAACTCATGCTCGCATCCATTTTATTAGGCATCAAATTTCTAGTGATTTAAATACACAGATGAGACGTGTATGAATCAAATGGACAGACTATACACACCCATAAATATATTCACAAAGCTCTCATCCAAAACTCAAATATATAAAGAGATAAAATAACTAAATTAAAACTAATCACATAATTGACAACAACAACAAAATTCTAGCATTCTCAGGGTATCCGGTAAACAGAGTTTCCATAAAATATAAGGACATAAAAGATGATACGTAGTCGTATAACATATTTTATACAAATTGTTAGTCACAAGAGAAAATAGTATAAATTGATTGAACATGTAGGATTGTCCTATTATTTACTACTCTATTTCTTCTGCAATAGTTTTGATAGTTAGAGTTATATCATTATTAAAATAAATTAGCTCAATAACAAAGGTACTGGCAAAAACGAAAGCTAAATAATTACCTGTTTGAAAAACCACATAATCATAATACTTCCCAACACATTCAATACACTCTCACCATTTCAACACACAAAAAGAATCAAGATTTGTGAGGTTTAAGATTAGAATTTGTACCTTGACTCTTGTGGATGGTTTCAAGAGGTGTATAGTTTATAACTTACAATGGAGTTGATCAAATCATGCTCTTGTAGACTGAACCGATGAATTTCGCCACTTTGATGTATTTGCCATCTCCCTCTAAACAAAAGTTCACCCAATTTTTGGATCTCTCAATGTTCACTGGACCAATTCTGTACAATGCTCCGGCGGAGTTTCCGGATCCATCATACATGTCGCAAAACATGACCAGCGTTAGTGCATACATCTCTTAAACATTTGTGCTAATACTTTCTTATTCAACGGTATAAAGAATTATGAAATTATTATTTTGTAACAAGCATTCTTTATAATTAATAATTCTATGCTACGAAATACTCTTAAGATTGTTGGAAAAATTAGACATAAAATTATTATAAGTAATAAATAAAACACAAATATAAGCACAAATATATATGACTCTTCATCAAATTAAATAGATAAAAGAAAACTTATCGATTTTTGATTGAGGCGTGCAAAATGCACTGAGAGATTAAGAGTATTTCGCCACCCCGAATAGATTATCTGATGCAGTAGGTTTCATAGCTAGTACTCTCTAGGATACAACAGTCACATCTTGCAACCACCGCACGTGAATTAACAAAGTCTCAGGAACCCGTTTAGATGTTCATGGGAACTTAATATATATTTGCTATTAGAGATGAAAGTGAAGATAATAGAGATGAAAGTGAATATAAGTATATTCTCTCCTCCTTCACTATATTTCCCTGTGTATATATATAACCCCTTAATTTTAAATCACACGTTGCCATCTTTAAAACCGTTTTTACCTAGTAAATAGTATTGACTAGGTAATGTAACGTTAGGAAAAGAAACGTGCATAATGTAATATGACTAAGTCAAGATATAAAATAATTAATAAATATAATAATACTTTAAAATGAATAATTAACCACTTAAAATTCCTACATCTTATAATATTATAATTTTTGTGTAAAATTTTATTCAAAATATGAATTCTATATGAGTTTACTAAAAAGGAGGGACTAAAAGTCTAAGAATTTTTTTAGAGGGATTAAAACAAAAAGTTGACATATTTATAGGGACCAAAAACATATTTAACCCTTTAATTATTTAAAAAATAAAATTGCACTTGCAGTATCTTAACTTAATTTCATATGATTATTTGATCATTTATATTTTTTTCATTGCAAACCATTTTGGTCCATTTGCATATTTTCAAACTTCAAATATAATGTTCATATGAAAACGTATATAGTTGAAATACCATATATTTAAAATTTGAGAGGTTGTAAGAAAGGAAAAAAAAAGGATTTTTTTTTTTAAAAAAAAAAAACTCATGCAACTGAACCAAAAATACAATGAAAAAGAGATAAAATCCAAAATTAAGTTAAGAGACTACAAATTAAGTTTAAAAATTACCTTAAGTTCCTTTTTCAATTTTATCTCACAGAGCTTGTTCTATTTGGATGGACAATTACACATATACTACTAAACAACAAATTAAGAAGAAACAGAAATGCAATTGCAAAATATCAACTAAACCAAGCCACATGAATGTTACATCAGAGCTGCTTCCCGTGGTTCCGAATTTGGAGGCAGAGGAGCAATAGTAGCAGCATTTGAATATTTAGGACGGAAGAGGTCTAGTGTACGACATGAGAGTTGATACGCCAATTCAATGCAGTTGGTGTGGCAGACTAATGTAATCACTAAAACAAATGAGTTGATGATACACCAATTTGAGAAATGAGATAGGATAATCCACAGAAGCGTGTCGACCCCAACAACACCAGAAAAGTGAAAGATATATATGGTAGTTGGGAAGCTCATGTCAGCTGTGGATGCAATTGCGTGACAAAATAGAGCTATCAAAAACAGCAACATAGTTGGGGGTGGTGGTTGGAATTGGTTAGTGCTTAAACCTTGATATTTCATTGTAGCTAAAGGAACTAACAAACCCATCAGAATAAAATAAGCTTTGTAATCATGTGTAGTCATTATGTCTTGATAGGAGAAAACATAAAGAGAAGAAAGGTGTATAGTATTTTATTTTTTGGAAAGAAACAAGATCAAGATCAAGATCATAAACAACGGGAAAGAATAGGGTAAAGAGAGTGTAGGGTGTTTGAAAGTTTATATAGATTGGTCGTTATTATTATTAGGATAGGATTGGTCGATTATGGTCGTCATTAGGATTGGTAAGTTGCTTTGCTTACATGTTTCCTTGGGGATATTGGACCAAAATATTATTGGTTGTTACTTTTGTCAAATTGACCAAAATATTGTATCAAAAAAAAAAATGGACCAATATATTATTACTTGTTACTTTTGGCAAAAAAAACTTTTACTCATTTTCATTAATTCAGAATAATAATAATGTATTGTTTGTCAACTTTGTATTCTTTTAGATATGTTACTTCATTGTTTTCACATTATACAAATGAGTCACTAAAGAGTATCATTAAAATCAGGACCGTCTTAAACAATTTAGAGACCCCGTTATAATTTAAGATATTGACCCCAAAAAGAAGCACACACAAAATTGATGGTCTAAAAAAAATTGGGGTACAAAAAACAAAGGGTTTGGATTGGGCTATATAGGAAAATATAACACTAATTTATTAAAAAATATTGAGGGAAAAAGACTAAATTTTTTAAAAAGGATCCTGCTGGGGCTTGAACCAAGGTCAAAGAAGCTAAAACTCACAGGGTAAGCCACTGGACTGTGGCACTTGTTTGTTATATAACCCAACATTGAACCTATATAAATCATTTTTCAAGGCCTTGTATATAAAAAAAAAAACATTTTGGGACCCAAAAAAATCGAAGCCCGGTATCATAGCCCAGCCTCGACGGGCTATGGGCTGGCCCTGATTAAAATATGTAGTTCATACACATAGACACGGATCTAGGTAGAGTAGATTGAGGGCAATTGCCCTCACTACTCTTCCGGTTATATTTGTTAAATATTTGATATTTTAATGATTGCCTCATCATAAAATAATATATTGCCTCTATTAAATAGAAATTTATACCATAAAAAAGAGTTTTGCTCATTAATTTTATAAACTCAGATGTGTAAATGCATTTGAGATGAAATTTTGAAAAATTTCAATTATATTTTTTCAAATATAAATACACATAAAGAACAATTTTAATTTGTAGATGTTGGTGAGTCTTTAATTTTTCTAATATATAATAAGATAATGTTTATAATCTCGAGTATTTTTCTCAATAATAATGATGTTATTATTATATCACTTTTGCATCGCTAAAAAATTTCTATAAATATTTATTGTATAAAATTTTGCCTCGCAAGTTAACATTTCTGAATCCGTCACTGCATACACAAGGCAATTTTTTGTCACTAACAAATTAATTATATTTAATTTTTTATATCTTTTAATTAAATACGATAATAATTATACTACATAAATTATAATTCACTATTACAATCATGCACGGGCCACATGTATGTCATTTAAAAATGATTAACAATTACAATTTTTTTAATATTTTCAACGTAAAAGGAGTTGGAGGTCCTAAGTTTAAACTTGAGCATAGTCTAATAAACTAATTACTAACATTTATCATTTAAAAAAAATTGAATTTAGTTTAATCTTATATGTTTTTGGTGAGTAAAAGAAAGTGGAACATTATCCTTATTGTTATATCTTCTATATAAAAATCATTCGCGAGACAAATAGATGTCTTTTAAGAATTACTAAAATTATTTTTGGTAAGTAATTCTTTTTTTCTTCCTTAAAAAAAAAGAATTACTAAAAATAAGTTTTTTTTTAATATCTTTGACATAAAAGCATACATATACCACTAAAGCATTACTAAAAAACAATTATAATACACAGATTATAATTTTCACATACTCTATTATTTCCATATTGTTTTTCTCTAAATGAAACATACATATACCACTAAAGCATTACTAAAAATTGTTTTTTTTATATTAATCAATGGAAAATATATATCACATATTTCTTTATTTATCAATTACAAATAGTTTTTAGTACGAGGTAAACATATTTGTCACATATTTTCTTATTATATCAATTACAAATAGTTTTTAGTACGTGAAAAAATATATACCACATATTTGTCATTGATAAAATATAAATATTTAGCTTCTTAAGAAAAACATGTACAAATATTTGAACCACAAATTTGTAAAAACTAATCATGACAATTTGGTAGACGTATTCAAAACAAAATCATAATGATAATAATCATTTTATTTAATTACATTGAATGTGTCTAGCCGTTCGGTGAAAAACAAGTCTTCTATTTTTAATTTCGACTATATGAAGAAAAAATTTTAGCTCAATTAAGATGAGGACATGCATTAGGGAGGACCGCAGACATCGTAGCTAGGTTGGCACCCTTGAGAAACTCCATACTTTGCCGCTAGGCCTGACCCTCAAAACAAAAGAAAAGAAAACAAGAAAAACTAAGGAAAATGATACATGGGCAATCCAAAATGGTCCCTAAAGAAGTCCTTCCAAAGGAAATCGGGTAAGCTAGGTGACCACCGAGAGCCTTGAACAGAGTGACCATGGTTGGCAAGCTTGTTTGTGCACCCATTGCCTTCACGAAAAATATGTGATGAAATGACTTGAACACCAGAATGAAGACAATTATGCCTTCTGTTACGGAGACGAACAAGAACAAAGTTAAATGCAGAATAATCTTAAATCGGGTTCTAGGAAACCGCAAAAAATAATCATCTTAGCGAAATGAGAAAAACAGGTTGCATAATATTGCTTGATGTTTGCTGAACTCTGCAAATAATACAAGACAGAAATCTCAACAATGGCAGGGAGGCGACTACTACGTGATGCAGTGAAGACACTACGAAGTAGTCACAAAGATTTTGAAAACATTCATGTTGTTACAGCAGTGTTGAGCAATGCTTATTCTCAGCGCACATCTACATATGAAGAATACCAGGTGCAAAGATATGCGGTCATTTCTACTATATCTTATCTCTGTCATGTAACTTTCTTAATTTTCTTGTTTTCAGGGAGCTTCCACACTATGCGGCCCGCACATGCTAAGCTCATACATTGAAGAGTTTAAGAAGCTTGCAAAGGCTCTAATCAGCGGGCAGACAGTAGAATCTGGTCCGCTACCCCCTGATTTTCTGGATAAGCAAGTAAACTTGCTACAACCTATTGTGCTGTATGGAACTCCTTTTGAAGTAAATTTTGGCGATGTTTGCTCTGACATACCTCAGAACTCCACCTTTAAGAGTGGTAACAATGTGACAGTTTTATTCTGGTCTGCATGCCTTCAAAATGACCTTAAGACGGAACACACCTTTGCCTTGGTAGAGTTTCTCAAAGGAAAAGATAAGTGGTCAGGGCGTTTAAAACTCAGTCCTACAAGTAAAGCAACCATGGAATGGAGGATACCACAGGGTGATGCCTTTGCCTTAAGACGGAATACACCTCTGCCTTTGTCTATTATTTGTTTACTTTACATTTCTCTATTTGCCTTACATATGCACAGCTAGATTAGATAAATAACAAGTAGTGTAGAAATAATTTTCATTACTATAATCTTATGGTATCAAAGTCAACCCTTCATCTTCGAAGTCACAGTTGATGCGACACCTATAGTCGAACAACTTCTCACACAACAACAGATTTCTCAGTTGTTCGATGAAGATCGAATGACTCATATTTTAAGTTGTATTTTAAAATCGGTTCGGTGAAGTTAGAATGTGAACCATCCAAAGATTTCTTAATCATGTGATTGTAGGTTTTCCTTGACTGTAGGACATCTGAGTCTCCTCCTAATCATAACCTAAACACTAAGCCAACTCACATGATTTCATTCTCCTAACAAATCACCCAAATCCTCTCAATCCAAGTAACCAACACAACTTAATGGATTAAATTTAACTTGAGAAAATTGTACCAATCTGTATTTTAGATTCTGGTTTATAGAAAATGATTTTAGTGCTGAAATTAGTTTAAAACCAACATTTTGTCTAGAAAAACTAGTTTTAGTTCTATAAAATTGCCTAATAAACCAATCTCTAAACAAGTATAACATTATGAAGAATTTAGATACCATAATCACATTAATTATTCAAAGAATTTAGATGATCAAACTATGAAGCAATTGGTTATACCGTTAAAATTCAAACCCTACGGAAATTGTAAACTAAATGGTAGGTTTAACAAAATGATGCAGATGCTACATTTGATTGACAGCACAACAAACCCACTCCCCATTGTATTTTACTAAGACTTAAAAGCTAAAATGAAACAACAACAGCATTATGTGGACTTCCAGCGTCATTAAAACAATTAAATAGCTGAATTTTTATATGAAACTTTATTAGTGAATTGAAGATCCATGATCTGCATACTCAACCTCATAATAGTCACACTGGTCGTCTGGTGTAGCAGAGTGATGGTCTTAATGTAAATGCACTCCTGCACACAACTGGTCAGTATAGTATTCACACCTCATAAGAATAAGGCTTATTTTAAGTTTGACTATACTTTGGTGCAATCTTTGCATGGTGAATCACACTGAACCCAAGTGAGGTCACTACTTGAGACAATGTAAGGTCATGAAGCTTTGGGGGAGAGTGGGGGGATAGCACCCGTTGAGAGACACGGTACAATACCTGCATAAAAGGAACTCCAGATCACTTTTTTCATGGAATCAATATAATTTAAACTTGACAATAAAAACTGATTCACTTCAGAAATTCATCAATCATGTTTCTTTTTCTTCCAAAGCTTGTATAATAAAAAGAGTGACTTATCATGTGAGAAAAAAGTATCCAAATTGTGAAGCTTAAGAATGAGAAATAGCCAAAAAGGACCCAAACAAACAGTTCAAAGGCTTAGAATAACAACTTTGATAGGAGCTACTGCTACAGATTCATCAAGGAAAATAATTAGTAGTTGTTTTTTCAAAGGTGTAGTATTGACCTTTTTTCTTGCATTGAGCTAAAATTTAAATGCAGAGAAAGGAGAATCCTCAAGTTTCTACCTTAACTTGAAGTTGTAAAAACTTTACATATTGGACACCTTCCTCAACCATGGTGGTGATATCCCCTGCAGTTCACCAAGGAAGCAAAAAACTTGTGAATTTTTAGCATATTAAACAGTGTAAATGCCATCGAAAGAGAAAGCTGTGTTAGTTCCATTGGGAACAAGTTTTAGTAGAAATCTCAACCTTTCATTTATTCTCTCTCTTCTTTTCTATACAATGCAAAATGAAAACATGGTAAGAGCTAATCCTTCACAATCACATTGTATGGACAAGAATAGAATATCATAAATTACTAGCAACTATAACTTGATTAAGTTCTTTTCTTCCAAAAAGGACTTACTCTTGCATAGGGGTTCTGTGGATCAGTAGCAGAACCTCTACTAGATATTGATTTTCCGCTTAACTTCAAGGCTGTAGAGTTGTTCTAACTGAAACTTGACGATGCCCCTCCACATAGCTTGTGGGAAGAATATGATTCATCCTCTGAACAACAACTGCTTATAGAATCACATCCCATATTCTTCCTACATTTAACATTCCTCTTGTTACTTGGGACCTATAAAATCAAATAACCAGGAGAATCAAACAAAATCAAACACAAAACATAAACTGTGCAGGGAAAGGAAATGCATAATTAAAAACTTCAACTCATGCACAAATGTCATGGAGAAATATCACACCTCGAATAATTTTTTACAAACATAATTGGAGCATGGCTGTCAGCCTAACCACCCAATATGTATATGTTGCTTGCACACTTGAATTACCATTCCATAACAAGTGTTTCCAAAATGCGCTGCTAAAGATTAAAAAACTCTTAATCGTTCCAGAAAGAAATACTAAAGCAAGTGGAAATGTGAAAAACAACCTTAACACATGCAGAAGGAAAATCTGGAAACTAATCATCAATGGAACAAACAAAAAAAAAATCCTTGCTAATTTCAGATATGAGAGCTTGTACAAGTTGAAAAGACAGAGCTACGTGCAGAAAAATCTTACAGTGACTGCATAATGTGGCTTCCAAAAAGAATCATCTCGGCGATATGAGATAAACAGGTAGCATAATGTGGCTTCAGGTTTGCTGAACACTGCAAATAATACATGTATTAACTACCATTTTTCGAAACAGTTGCAATGAATTGTAAATTCTTGAAACTCCTCAAGTACAATGACAAACCAATTAAATCTCTAAATTGGGAGAAAAGACAAACATGAATTGCAAAAAATACATAAAACCAGATAAGTGATGAGAAGCTGGTAAAAGGAATGATTTACTACTAAAATTGTAGGTTTCAGATAAATCTAGTCTCTTAAATTACCAAATATAAAAATAAAAAAAATAAAAAAGGAAGAAACTGAAAATCCTCCACACCATGGGGCCTTTTGGATCGGTCAATCTAGTCACTGATTTCTAATATGATAGAGAATTTTCAATTTCAGGGATATCGAAATTTTGTTAGTTTCAGGACAAAACTTCCTAATTCCTTACCATTTTGTGAAATTCGTATTGGTTTTTACAAGGTTCATGGACTTGGATCGCATATTACTGCAATACACTAATAACATGACAAATTGACACATGTTAAGTAAAAAGGATGTGTATTTTATTGAACACTAATGACACTAGTGTTCTTGCATAAGAAGAGGGTATATGTGGATCAATTCATCAAATCATAGGGTTTTTCCAAAGGATTAAAAGTAGGCATAGTGTTCGTATTCATTACTGGGTTTTTTATATGTGGCATTAAAATTTAACAGAGTCCATTTAATTCTAAAGAAGGATATGTTATCTATGGATCATCTGTGATCAACTCCATCCTCTTCCCAACAAATTCCTAAACTAAGATTTGATTCCATTTGTGTTGTTTCCTATTGAGATTAGATTTAGCAACAATAATGTGTTTCAAAAAACAGTTAAATTGAACACTCATACAATGATACAACCTAATTATGGCAAGCATAGGTGTCAAAATCCCAACTTAAATCCTAAAATCTAAGATTTTGCGACTTTC
>Ga0315914_1007731_pt1 | contig 14742 bp, 10 predicted proteins | sample MpolenodulesMG_FD_203920 | JGI IMG/M metagenome (GOLD analysis project Ga0315914, IMG submission 203920) | Medicago polymorpha root nodule microbial communities from Los Angeles, California, United States - elongated nodules | ecosystem: Host-associated > Plants > Roots > Nodule | place: USA... | reverse complement strand
GAAATACTCCTTCAAAAAAAAAAGAGAGAAATACAATGTAAAACTCAAAATATGTTTAAACATACGATGTTCTAAAATACATTTCTCAAGTCGGCTATTGGTGTTTCGCTCTATTAGACTTGGGTTATTGCTTTGGTGTTTCTTGTTGTGCATCCATCAATTTCAAGGATTTGTGTTTGGTGATTGATGTTATATTCTCTTTGAGGTAAGATACTTTCTTAATTGTGGTGTCTTGGTTGTATTTCAAATTTTTTGTCTTGTTTGTTGCGGCAGAAGAAAATGCTTCCTCTCATTTTCTTCGTTGTTCCCTTAGTTGTTGGCGGTATGGATCAAGATCCTAAGATGTTCATAGGTATTTTTCGTACCCCATATGACTAGATAACAGTGGTGGTTAATTTCATGAGTATGAGTATATTCATTTTCTTTCTGTGAAGTTTTGCTTCAACCCCCTGGTTGTTTGTTGTGCGGTTTGATCAAGGCTTGGTGTTGAGCATTCAAGATCATGCTTTAGTCTCTCGTTGTCTTGTAACTTGTTTGGTTATAGTAGGTGCTTAACGGTTTTGTTTTAGGTTCGGGGTTTATTTTGAGTATTTTAGACAAGAAGAATGATATTTTGACACCCAATTTTAAACAATTTTGGATGACAACCCTTTTGCTCATTTTTTATTGGACAACAACAAAAGAGAGAGAGAAAAATATAGAGAGAAAATAAAGTATAATGAGAATATGAGAGAAAGACCTCACCAAAGTTGTTAATAAAAGGTTGTTCAAATATCATTTCTTTTAGACTATTATTCTACCTTTGTATTGTACTTGGTTTTGGGGTGTTGTTCGATTAGTTTTTGGATTGTAGCATGCTTATGTCATTTCTTTTCTCAAAACAAACTTATTATTTTTTTCTTTTAATTTTATCTCTGTCAACTTACTTAACAAAGTTAAACCTATTTTTCTTATGCCATTTTATATTTATAATTATTTCAATCTCTAATTTAATAAAAATAAGATATCTAGTTTAAACAAATTTTTTTTGGATAATCTATGAGAAAACTAAAGATATTTAAAAAAATATATGTGTATTGACATGAAAATCAAAACAATAGAGAAAGTAAAAACAAGATAAAATAAAGAGAGAATTAACCCAAAAAATTTTACAAAATTGTTATACATGTTACATGTATCATCTATATTTTATAAAGCACTACAAATTCATTCGGTTATTTATAATTCATCTATTACAAAATTGTTATACATGTATCACCGATCTTTTATAAAGTACTACTAATTCATTTGGTTAGTATAACCGCTATAAATCTTTTTTTTTGGTTTTTGGTTTTGTTTTGAGAAAGATGTTTATAACATTTCATTGATAATAATAGAGTTAATACAAATAAACCATGAGACTAGTTAATAACGTGGCTTCGCCTGCAAGTGGTCTGCCACATTTGCTTGTCGACTAAACTTCACCTTAGAGTTTGTAAAATGTGAGGAAAATAGGTTATGACATGCTGCAATGACGTGACCACGCTGCGTAACATCAATCTGAGATTAGTTAAAAGCATCAATTGTTATTTGTTACCTTTGAATCCATCACAAAATCCACACTATCGAATAGCATTCCGCCAACCATTGTAACGTATGGAACAAACCAGAGCTTCACCCGTATCAACTGAGTACTTTGTTGGAAAACTCACAATTTGGGCAAGCACATAAATACCCTTTTAATCACGTAAATAGATTCCGATGCTGGTACGATTTCATAGAGATGAGAAAACAACGTCAACATTACATTTGAATCTACACGGTTGCAGCTTTTGCCACTTAGTTGTATTTGTTGTCATTTGAAACTCGTGTTGACTGAAAACCAAACCTTGTGGTACAGGAGAATTACTCGAAGGAACGTGCACCACCACCCAACCCTCCATGAGGTGTCGTATTTGATCAACAACATAAACACAAAACTCATTTTCGTTTTGTCAGAGTTTGAGATTACAATACTTCCACAGATTTCAAAATATGGCCGCGAATCTACGTTGAAGATCGACTTGCAATTTTTTATCTCAAATTTTTTTTTGTTTGAAAGGGAGTTAAGTTATAAATTATCATCTATTTTACTTTTATCAAACATAATATAAGATTTCAATCAAAGATTCTAATACAATGAATAAAAAAAATCTTAAGTAAAAAATAAATTAAATCCCATAGACACGTAAGTGCACCACATGAGGAGAGATCTGTGTTGTGCTTACTTAGCTAGGTTGAACCTCCCAATCACTCCCCACATGTACGGTTCTAATCAATTCAAATAAACAAATGGCCACCTCACCAAAACAAACCGTATATACGGTGTACAAATACGCCACCTCCTCAAACGACACGTGTATGTGGTGACGTGGAATTCGCATTTCTCTCTCTATTTTCTTCCACCTCTCTCCTTTTCTCAAAGCAAACCCCTTTCCCTCGTTTTTTTCAAGAGAGAGAAACTAGTGAGAGAAAGACATTTTTTTGCCATTTTCGTTCATTTAAGGAAGGGTAATAATTTTCTTGCTCCGAGGATTGCTGTTTTTTTTTATGTTCCTTATTTTCTTCGAAGTGAGTTTTTGATTTTTGTTCACGTTTTTGTTGTGGGTATCTTTCAGGTACGTTGAATTTCGCTGTTTTTTTTTTTTATTTTTACGAACGTTGTTTTGTTGTTTCAATTTTTATGTTATTAACATGAAAAAAATTTGATTTTTGTTTTAGGTTTATTCAACTTTATTTATTAATGAAAAATAATTGAAGAAATCTATGCACCGAAAAAGAAATTATCTGGTTTAGTTTGATTTTTTTTTGTTGAAACACTGAAAATTGAAGCGTAGAGTGAATTTTCTGTAACCTGGATCTTGTGTTATGTCTGTTAAAATCTTTGAACTTATGAGTTTGATTTGTTTATATTCAGTTATTTTTTTATGTTGATTTGTTAATTTTTGTGAATTTTAGTTTTGCTATGTGAAATAGATGAAAATTAATAAAGGGTATTTTGGATCGGGATTAAAGTATGTAAATAGCTGAAAAAGTTGTTTTTCTGCAAAAAAGTTGAAGGGCTTTTTTGTCATGTTAATTATGATAAGGTGTGTCAGTTTGTGATTGCTATCTTATTGTACGTGACTTGTTTGTGGGGTAGCAAAAATACATCTTTGACTCTATACCGTTCAGTTATTGATTGACTAATTAAGGTCTTTGATTTGATTTTATTTGTTGTCCTTAGCAAGAAAATCTAATGTTTATATGATGAATTTTCTCTATAGTAGCTTACTGGGTCAGTGTCAATTAACAGAAGTTAATTGTCTAATACTATATGTTATATTGTTTGTTGCTAAGTAAGTAGTCATTAACAGCATGCTAGCTAGAAGCCCAAAACCACTTTCACACCTAATATATGTTGTTTGTATCTGATTTTATTGTTTTATGGCTGAATCAATGATTTTAAAATAGGTAGCACCAACTCTTTGAATTAAAGGCGTGCCCAAATGTCTAACATGTGTTGATGTATGTCTGATGGTGACACGTGTAATTACATACAATCACTTCTATCGTATCAAATTATTATCAGTGTTTACGTGTCAGTAACTAGTGTCCATATCTGTGTCACTGCTTCGTAGATTTTAAATGTTTGAATTGTTCTTCCTTTCTACTGATTTTTTATTGTTCACTTTGTGGTTATCTTTCTTGTTTGATAGCTGATAACTGTTTACATGTCTTTTGTTTAGTGCAGTTAAACAATTTCTCAGGAAGTATTTGACTCAACCTTGGTGCTTATCTCATGGGAAACAGCGAGGATGGGAAATCCATTAAGATCGAAAGGCCTTCTTCACCTGTAACAACTGTAAGCATACTGTATGCCTAAGTTAAACATTTTATAATGCATGCGGCTAAATACTATTATTACTTCCTTGTTAATAACAGGATCAAACCAATCAAGCCAACCCTTCGAACGTTCATGTCTATCCTGATTGGGCTGCCATGCAGGTTGCCAACCTTCTGCTTTCATTTCCTTTATACCTGGAGTTTTCGTTTTTGTTATCCGTTTAGCTATCTTCACTTCAGTGTAATTGCTTTGAAACTTTAGTAATTGAAGTATATATTATAATATAAAAATAATAATAATATTTCCATAAAAAGTAGGATTAATTGATATGCACGGACAATGTAAACTTATTTTTACACTGGCAATCAATCATAACCATTAGATCATTAATTTTTTCCTTTACTTTAATCATATAAATCGTAAAAGTTGCACAAATGATGGTTTGTGATTCGTTAGCATCGTAAAAAGTCTTACACTGTCAGTGCATCAAAATTAATCTTGAAAAAGTTTAGTAGTTTAAAGGTGTGGCCGACTTTGTTGATTTCCATACTAGCTACTTTGCTCTTTTGAACACTTTTATGATCTAAATCTTGATATTTATAAACGAATGCGGAGTTGTCTTCATCGTCTCTGTTTATATCGTGCTTCAATGTCAGTAATCTGCTCCTACATATTTTCATGAAAACTTCAGCTACCTTATTTGAAATATATTGCCCATGTATTATTTTCCCCCATTTTGATTGGCTCTCAAATTCGGCATAGTGTCGCAACTTGCAACTGGATTTGATAATCTGCGAGGAACGGACTACGATATCTATGATGTGATTTACATTGGTCCCAGATTGCTTTCACTTTTGAAAAGAATTGCCCATTAAAAACTACTTTTGGTGATTTAAAGTTTCTGTTATATCTTCAGGCATATTATGGGCAAAGAGTCAACATTCCACCATATTTCAACTCAGCTGCTGCTCCTGGTCATGCTCCTCACCCATACATGTGGGGACCACCACAGGTAGGGCTCCATAGGTTCATTTATTTTGTTATACCATTGATATTTCTGTGTCTATTTCTTTGTGTTGCTGTCCTTGTGTACATCCTTGCTCAAAGGGATGAATAATTTGCCAACTTATTGTTTCTTTCAGCCTATGATGCATCCATATGGGCCGCCATATGCACCACCATTTTATTCACATGGAGGGGTTTATACTCATCCTGTCGTTACCATCGTAAGTTTACATTCTCGCAATATTGGTTTTTGCTTCTCTCACACGCTGAAATTTATGTTTATTATTGTTTAGACTATTGTGAATTAGTTGATTTAAGTTGCAATTTAATTTATGAATATGGACCATCAAAGGTTATTTTTATACTGGTGAATTTTTACTGTTATTACTAATTAACTTCTTCGTTCTTTGATGTACTTAATGTACCAAATCTTTGTGGTTGAATGTTTATGTGCTTATGAATTATATTGGTAAAATATAGGGGTCGAATTCAAATGGTCAAGGAATTCCATCTTCACCTGCTGTAAGTTTTGACTTTTTCTGAGATCGCTTCAAAATTCCGAATCTTTAGATCCACTGAATACTGTAAGTTATGATGGATTTGACCTGGGGGAAACTATGCAGGCTGGGACTCCTACAAGCATAGAGACACCAACCAAATCATCTGGAAACACTGATCAGGGTTTAATGAAAAAGTTGAAAGGATTTGACGGGCTTGCAATGTCAATAGGCAATGGCAATGCTGAAAGTGCTGAGCGTGGAGCTGAAAACCGGCTATCACGGAGGTTTGTTCTATAGGATGATTACCGGAATTAACTGTACTTCCTATGTTTCCTTGCTCTACGAGTTTGTTGCTCTATTAGGTTCGTGTGAATAACTGAATAATTTTATGATATATAGTGTGGATACTGAGGGTTCCAGCGATGGAAGCGATGGCAACACTACTGGGGTGAGATATTTCTGGCTATTATAATTTTTTCTCGGTTGTTACACTAACAGTCTGCCTTATTTATAATGACCTGGAAAATTGAAGCATGAAAATATTTGCCAATGTTATGCACAGACCAATGGAACAAGGAAAAGAAGTCGGGATGGGACACCAACAACCACTGGTATGATAAACAATAATAATTGTTCTAGATTACAAATATACTTCCGGTGTCATGTCATGACTGTAACCATAGTGTCAACAATTCATTGAGTATGATCTTGATAAATAAATACTATCCAATTTTTAATGCATGATAAGGTGAAATTACCATGCTTTTAAATTTCCGATTAATTTGAATCATTTGATACCAAGACTGGCACCTCGTTTGAGAGTTAATTACATTCAAATTTTTTGGTGTCATATGGATGCATTTATGGATAAAACGTCATCTACTAGTAACTTAAGGTATTAATTACTTGAACAGACGGAGAAGGGAAAACTGAGATGCAAGATAGTCAAGTTTCCAAAGAGACTGCTGCTTCCAAAAAGACAGTGTCAGTTATCGCAACCAGTGCTGCAGAAAAAATGGTTGGACCTGTACTTTCTTCAGGTATGACCACATCACTGGAACTGAGGAACCCTTCGCCTATTTCCACCAGTGCTCCACAACCTTGTGGAGTTTTGCCTCCTGAAGCTTGGATGCAGGTACTGTAAGATTTTAGTTCTACTAATGATTCATTTCTCATATCTAGTACATTAGAGATTCTTTTGAATCACAACAATAATGCAGCATCCTCGTATTTTACTGACACTAAAGTAATTTTTGGTCTGAATTCCTTAGAATGAGCGTGAGCTGAAACGTGAGAGGAGGAAACAATCAAATCGTGAATCTGCTAGAAGATCCAGGCTTAGGAAGCAGGTATGATTTGTTGCAAATTTGCAATTTTTGTTTCACTTGTCTGTGTTTTTTTAATTGTCACGTGTTTTTATGGGTTTGTTTGGATTGGCTTATTTGAGCTTATCAACTAACATAAACATATGTGAGACTGTTTGGAAGAGCATATAGAAACAGCTTATGGCATGGCCATAAGCTCTTTTCAATTATTTCCATTAGCTCTCCAGGATAGTTTATGAAAACAACTTAGAGAATATGGAAACAATTTGACTTTAATTTATCTTTTGCTATAGTAGTTTATACATAAACACTTATACGATAAACGCTTATGCTACAACCACTCAATTAAGTTGTTTATCCAAACACGGCCTCGATGCATGTACATGTGGCCCTCGAAAGTAAATGTTCTCACAAAAGGAAAGTTCATGACAAACGTTCTTATCTCCTCTATACAGGCCGAGGCTGAAGAATTGGCACGGAGAGTTGATGCATTGACTGCTGAGAATTTGTTGCTGAAATCGGAAATGAATGAATTGGCTGAAAATTCTGAGAAGCTGAAGATTGAAAATGCTACATTAAAGGTAATGCATACATAAAATTATTTATATCTTGGCATTTCATAGGCTACAAAACATGGACACAGACACTGGATACTACATTGACACATCAACATCGTTAATAATTTGACTAAATAGAATAATCAAATATAACTACAAATGTCAATGTCGTGCTGGTGTCAGACACATGACATGGCACCTTCAATATGAAGCGTTGCTGCTACATAGTTCATGATTACTTTGTGATACTGAGTATAGATAATTTTGACTCAGGAAAAGCTGGAAAACACTCAACTGGGACAAACAGAAGAGATAATTTTGAACGGCATTGACACGAGGGCTACACCTGTAAGTACAGAAAACTTACTGTCAAGAGTTAATAATTCCAATTCTGATGATAGAGCTGCAGAGGAAGAGAATGGTTTCTGTGAGAAAAAACCCAATTCTGGTGCAAAGCTGCGTCAACTACTTGACACAAATCCTAGAGCTAATGCTGTAGCAGCTAGTTGAAAACCAGTATTTGCACTGGTTTGTTGATTATGTAGTTTTGGCATATTATTACAAGTCCAAAATTACTGCTAACAGTTTTCAAATGGATGGATCAGTTGAATTTTAGGATCTTAATCCATCAATGCCAAAACTAATTTATTACTTTTCAGTTTCTTAGGACATAAAACTATGTTTTCTGTTTTAGATTTGATAGGGGAATGGATGAAAGCTTTAAAAGTTTGTACATTGAAGAGAATTAGGAGATTTAGTTGTTAGACTTTAGAAAGGGTTGTTGATTGGAATCGGTATATGATTTGGTTTTGTATTAACTATTGGTGTGAACCTTATGGTATCTGAGAAGAGGTATTCTGACTTTTTTTAGTTTGCTTTGTATAATTCTGCAAGCAATCCTTATGTTGATGTTTGTGGCAATGTTGTCAAATAGCAGCCACAGCGTAACTGCACTACAGCAAAGCGGAATTTGAACAAATCGCTATCACTACGTTCTAGTTATTTGGTACAAAATATTGTCAACTAGCGCAGCGGAAGTGGCTTTAGCGCTGTTATAGGGTACTATAGCGCACCGAATTTTGAACAAACTGTTATTTTGTACCATCCATAATTGATTAGATTTTGAAAAACTGAAACAATGTAGGGTCTCTAATGGTGGTGTTAAATACTGCTCCCTCACTTTTTTACTATTTATGTGAAGAAGAAAATTGATTTTTTAAAATAGGTCTTTTGAGTTATTTCACATCGGATTTAATGTTCATTGGTTTAGTTCGGCAAGTGCTATGAACCTGTTTCTTATAAAGGGTCATGACATTATACGTAGAGAATTTCTTATCCCATTACACCTGCTTTTCGCGGGACTTGCGACATTACAATCTGAAAAACCCTTCATTTTTTGGATTTTAGAATCCGAAAATTGGGCGCACGAGAAGCTTGGAATGTGGGAAAAGAAATTCACTTTTTGTAGGGATGGCAAAATGGATGATTGCATTGTTTATATGCTTTGATTTTCGGATGCATGTCATTATTTTTCTTTCTTTGTTTATTGTTTTATCCACAGGCTTCCACTTAAATTAAGAGAAGCTGTTAGCTCATGTCATCAGATTGTTCTTGAAACATGTTAACCGTTGGTTTAGCGTAAACAAATATGACATTATTAAAAATATTGAAATCTTTAAACGTCAATTCTCCTACCACCATTCATACAAACATTAAATATAGCTGTTGCTGTTTTTATAGTGAAAGACTTGTTTAAATATTATAAAGGTCAAATACCATTTGCGGTCCTTTAAGTTTCATGATTATAACAAGTTAGTCTTTAAGTTTTTTTTGTTACAAATTGGTCATTTTAAGTTATAAAATATTTGCACCATTATCCTAATTTCATCAAACTCGGTCAAAAAGTGTTTATGTGAATGTTTAATGTTAAGTTTGTTTGTCCAAATTCATTGCTCTCAAAACTAGAGATCATAAGTGTGTTATTCGGTCTTAATTCATAACAAAATTGACCGATTACTTGATTCATAACACAAAAGGTTGCTTATCTTGAAAAAGACGAAACACTTCAGCTTTTTTTAACGACGTTGATTGAAAAAATGGATGACAGTGTAAATATTATATGACTTGAAGGACCAACTTGTGACAAAAAATAACTTAAAGGACCAATTAATAACAAAAAAACTTAAAGGACTATATGTTATAAACATATAACTTAAAGGACCAATCTATTATTAACTCGAATGGTTTGGTTTTGTTCATTAATATTTTTTGTTCCAAAGAACCTATCGACGAAACTTATACACACTAAGGGCTGAAAAGTGGAAAATTACATTTTCAAATTTGCATTTCTTGTAATCTTTTACAATCTAAGTTGAGTTGTAAGGACTTTTCATTATTTATTTGAATTATTATTTATTTGAATTGGTTAAATACATGAATATACATCGGTACACATAAATTATACCGCAATTTTTTTAATAACCTCCGTTTCAACTAATGAATTACGAACATTCAATTCAATTATGTTATCTAAAATGGCTCAGCAAATAAATACTAAATTTCGTAACTTATCCAAACACATCAATAGATTGGCTAAGTTGACTTGAGAATTCTCTTAGTGAAAAAGATAGAGAAATCAAAATTGCTTTGAGGTTGCCTGATTAATAAAAGTAATGAGAAACTGAAATTGATACAAAAACACTTAGTTTTGGATGACTCATAATAGCACATATAGTATGGTGCTGTCCCTAAACTTTCCTCAAATAAATAGACACGAAAAATGGACAGAAGATGAAAATTGCTTTATTAGAATGCCAAATTTCGTTAAGCAACTTCTACAGGTGACGTATTGCATCATATTCCATATAGAAATGTTTATCTCATACTTCCCTCTCGCAAGACATCAATCATATTGTATATTCTCTTGGGATCCTTTGCTTCAATCTGCATGCATCAAATAATTTTTGAATCAGAAACAGTATAAGGTAAATAATTGAAGTTGTGCATTTCATGCCAAACAACAAAACATGCTTCTGGAAATTTTATACTTAGTGCCGAAAAATATAATAATTGAAGTTGTGCATTTATACTGACAGATGATGCATGTGCAAAAAAGTATTACATTGACAATGCATAATAATTGTGAGAAAAATGCACTACTTATTGGAACTGTTTGAACCTACGATCCAACAATAAGAGATCCAGTTCAGGGTGATGAACAACACCTAAGTTGAATTTTTCAAAAAACGAAAATCGCTTTTAATCATGTAGAGAAAGATCAATAAAATCGGATGACAAGAGGTAAACTGAATGAACGTATAAGCACCTTCTTAGCAAGAAATAGTACAGCATCAACAGTGCCCTCAGCGTATATTGATCTACCACAAACATTATGTTGAAATTCAAACGAAACTCTGCAACAATTTTAAAAAGAAACAACACAATAAAGAAAAATTAGTAAGTGACAAAAAGTATGTTAAAACCTAAAAGAACAAGAGAAGAAAATGAAAATGTTAATTCTTACGTTTCATCTGGTGATGTCAAATGATACATATGAAACGCGTGACCCGACAAATGCTCCTCTGGGACTCCCACCATTTCAACTTGTTGCCTGGGGTCTCTGATCAATTGTATCTAACAAATTCATTGGAAAGAAGGGGGGAAATTCAGTAATAATTTATGGTTCTTTTAATACAAAGACAAATAAGTATGCTAATTTTTTAGTGCAGTTTGTGATCCAGCCAACGTGAAATCATGCACACTACTCAGAAAAATGGGATTATCGACAGTCAAAAAAAATGTGATAAAGAGTTGTACAAAATGAACCATGCAATGTGATCTAACACACCTGATCCACGTCGAAAGACGCCCCAAGTTTATTGAAGCAAGATATCACAGCCTTGGCAGTTCCAGATGCATCAACTTTGCTTGCTTGATGAGACTCTAATACCTACAATCTTGGAAGAATGCATCAGATTTTAATATTGTATGAAACAGAAGCTTTAATAATGGACTGGAACCAATAAATATGAAGAATTTATGAAACCTGGTGTTATTTTTACTAACGTGAAACAGTTTAAAATAAGCAAGATTTGCCCTCTGAAACTGGATAAAAATATACCAATCACAGAGTAGTAGCAACAGAGTAAGCAATACTATCTTGTGTAAAGAGATGAATCTTTTACACTACTTCTGGTCTGGCAATAAGTACAGTACTAACCTAAGTGAAACTACGATTTTTCTTTCAAATTACAATCCGCACTCCATGGGACAGTACTCTCTAAAACAAGATATGCCAGTACCATTCAGTTAACTTAAACACAAGGTTGCAAGCTAGACTATGCCAGACCATGTGCATAAAGCAAAATTTCAATGTTATGCAAGCAATCAGTAAATTTAACCAAGTGTAGACCAGACCAGACCAGACTCCTTATAGACTCAATCGATAGTTAGTCCTCAAACGTATGATTCAATGCAAGTCCACACGAGCCTATGCAAATCTACGCGAGTTTACTCACACACGGTTTTATAGGCAAGTTAGCTCAAATTTGGTATCTGAATGCAATGAGTTAACTTCAGTTTGACAACCATGCTTGCCCAGCAATCAATTCAAGTTTCTAGCAATTCAAAATTGTTAATATATTATTTGAACATGGAATGTAGCTAAGGATAAGGGTATTACGGGCAAACAAAAAATATGGAGCGTTTATGAAAGGAAGACTGAGAAGACTGGTGAGGTGGCTAGGTAGTGGAATATCCTCTTGTATATAAGGAGAATCATAGGAGAGAGAGGGTATGATGGGATTAATTCTGTTAGGGCCAGAGAATAAATATTCTCTCTGAGTTGGAGCTTTGTTCTAAGAGTAGCTAGAGAGATCCTCTACTGCTATTTCCTTTATCATCAATAATACACCCATTTCCCATTTATTCATCTGCGTTTCTCTTGATTTTTCTGCATAAGTCCCTGATTCGATTTACTGTGCTGGTCTGGTTGCTACCATTTTTAGTAAAATTATAATTTGTCATTTAGTCTTTTTAGTTTCAGTAAGAATGTTAAAACATAAAATAAGGAATGAAATAATTGTAGAAAATATTTTAAAGTCTCGTCTTTATGCAGTTTTGTGGACATGCTTGGAGTAGCCCAATAGAAATACCAGTAAAGAAGGCAGTAGTTGGTAGAGTGAACCAAAGAAAATTGTGACCCGAAAACCATTAAGAGAGATTCAAAATTAAATGGCCTGTCATTGGACATGATCAATATAAGAATACCCACAGCCACAAAATGTAAATACAGCCAAAGAGATACCTGTAAGGAATACCCAGAAAAGGCTCCAGGAAATTGCTCTGCCATAATTTCCATAGCTGCAAGAAAAGCAACAACCTAAAGGGAAAATATAGCAGCGTAAGGATGACAAAATACAGTAGTGTGATAGTCGTGAAAAATAGAAAAGTCGTGAGGTTTTCAGGATAATGATTTACCTGCTTTCCCATTTGTGGGGATATCACAGCATAATTCTTTGAGTCTTGAACAGTCTTATACAACAAGTCCCTATCTCCGCCGGTTGTCCCCATCACAAAGGGTACCCCGACCTTACTGTATAACTCACCATTGCCTGGAAAAGGGAACGAATCAATAAATAGCACAAACACCATTATAATCTTCATAAAATAATCATAATCCCATATCATAAAAATTAAAAGTCCAATCACAATTCTATTGTGAAAGTCCAGTGACGTGAAGGTCAAGTACAGCCACATATTCTCTGCCATCAAATATAGTATCCTCAACTCATGCTTAAAATGTAAATAGTAGTGTTCCAAAAGAATGTGCAGATTTTCATTCTAATATACTTGATTTGAAACATGTGATTTCGGCTTTCCTCTGCCACATACATATAAGATTTCGTATTTTATACTAAAACAAGATTTTAAAAAATGAATATTAAGTTATGCTTACCATTGACTGCATCTGGTACTGTGTAGTCCACAATAATCAAATTTGGATATTTATCAAGGACAGATTCAAGAAAACTCTCTCTATCAGATGAACCGTGCACAAGGAACTCCCTTCCACAAACCTCAAAAGTCTGTCCGGACTCTTCTTCACACCCAAACGACACAGGAACAACATTCAGTCCAGCAGCTTCTGCTGCATTAATGACAGCCTTTCCCATTTTCCCAGTACATGCATTAACCTAAGCAGAATAAACAAAAACAACATCAGTGTTTCACAGCCAGCGTTTAAAAATAAAGACAGGACAACATGTAAGAAATACTTACAAATATGAAACAGATTTTATAAAGATATGCGTGAAACTAAGGGAGAGAATATCCAAACAGATAAAATGAATTAAAGATAAGGGAAATTACATTGACCTCCCCTAAGGTCTCTAATAATAACACCCAACACCCCTCTAGTTTTAAAAAAAGAATCAACTCCCCCGTTTCACATAGCTTGGTCAACGTTTCATATTTCAAATAACAAAATTTCGGTGTGCTATTGCTATATCCGTTATGCATTTCTGAAAAATGAATGATCTATCTCCCTCATTTCTGTTAAAAACATATACATAGTTAAGGAAATTGCATAGCTATAATGTGTTAAAACAGATACATAACATAGGGAATTGCATAGCTATTACAGAAAGTATAAGATATATGAATATAAATAATATGATATAGTTACTTGAGAAATTACATCTTATCTCTAAACCTATAAGCAGTTTAAGGGCATGTTTGGATTGACTTATTTGTGAGCTTATCCAAATAAATAAGCTATTTTTCATAAGCTAAAAAATAAGTCAATCCAAACGGGCCCTAAGTCCAACTTTAGTAAACATCAAGATTGAAACTTTATCCATCACTAGTTGAATTTATAAAAACAGCGTTCCTAGAGCAATGTACAATGAAATCGAACCAGTTTCACAACTTGGGTTACGAAAAAAACAAAACTTGAGCATTGAAACAAGTTATTGATAATCACCATTATAGGAAGTGCAGTGTTTTGAGCTGAAGGTGCAGACTTTTCAAGAAAAGTCTGAACATTTGTGGCTGCTGACATTGAAACTGTTGGTACCAAACGTGACCTGCTCTTCTGAGAAATGGGAAAATTTCTCCTTGTAGTAGTGCTATTGGAGAAGAATGAGAGGTTGTTTTGGTGTCTGTGGAACACATTAGTTGCGATTTTGAGCGTGAATGTCGACATTGAAGAGTGAGATTTGAGAGATTGAGGTGAATTTGGGGGTTTAGGGTTTTGAGAATTCGCAAAGTTATGCGAACCGTTTCAGGGTTTTGGGTTTAGTTTGATTCGCGTTCGCCGCGGTTGAAGGAAGAAGACGGTGGACTGAATATTGGGCCTAAAGTTTAGTGGGCTTAGCCTATGTGCTTTGTTTTTGCTATCTAGACCCCCTCTTTTTATACATCCAATTTGGATATTGCGCAACGAAGAAGTTAGAAGTTGTTTAATTCCAAACCATTTTAATTTTATTAGTTAACTGTTTGAAAATATCAAA
>Ga0315914_1007730_pt1 | contig 14742 bp, 8 predicted proteins | sample MpolenodulesMG_FD_203920 | JGI IMG/M metagenome (GOLD analysis project Ga0315914, IMG submission 203920) | Medicago polymorpha root nodule microbial communities from Los Angeles, California, United States - elongated nodules | ecosystem: Host-associated > Plants > Roots > Nodule | place: USA... | reverse complement strand
GGCTTAATGGAGATTGATAGAAAGAACATATCTGAAACAAACTCGAAACTTAAAGGACCTATCTGAAACCTTATAAACTTAAAGGAGCTATCCGAAACAAACTCGAAACTTAAAGGACCTATCTGAAACCTTAGAAACTTAAAGGATCTATCTGAAACAAACATGAAACTTAAAGGACCCGGGGAGGTATTTGGCCAAAGATTTATAAAACAAGTCATATAATATGATGTATTTGCAATCCCATACTCATATAGTTGGTAAGAATATTACATTATATATGTGGAAGGCAGAGTTTAAACCCTAAATTTTATACTTATTTATTCTGAACCGCGACTTCTAGCTACTAAGTTACTTAATTATTTTTATTTTTTTTGCATGTTTGACGAAATCATGAGTTAATGGCCATTATTCCAAATTGCGTCATGCATGTAAATAAATGGTATTCGTGATGCCAACTACTATTCCAGTTTCCTTTATTCTAAAATAAAGAAAAAACTATTCCAGTTTCCTCTAAAAGAAAAAAACAGAAAACGACTATTCCAATATTCTCTTTTAACACAATTACCTCTAAAGTATAGTTGAGTATGTACTTATCATTTAATTATTCAATACTATATTAATATACTAAACTAAACTTCAGAGAATTTTTTTTTTTTTTTTTTTGTTGATGAAAATCGTTGTTTCCAATTCTAAGTAACCCATATATCAATTGAAGTTACATGATTAATACATGGAAAATACATGATATGTGACAAACTCTATTGGACACCTCAAAAAAAAAAAACTATTGGACCACTTAATTTTTTACTATTTTCTTTTTAGGAGACTTGACTTTTATATTAAAAAATACGATATTTTAAAGTGGAATCAAATTTTTTACCACTTATACCCACTGAGAGTCTGAATAAAAATGACACACGTGATTATTACAACCTGTTTGAATATGAGCTTGCAAATACAAAACGCACATTTTTTTCATTTCATCTTTTTAACCAAACCTCTCACTATATAGTAATGGTGAATATGTATATATTCCAAACCCTACTAGCTAGACACTCATTCTGAAAACCTCATTCATTTCATGCTAAAGAGCTAATAAAGTTATTCTAAAAATCAAAATGACTCTTGAAATTTCAGAATGGTTCCAAAATTCCATATCCACCACAATCTTCACCTTGTTTTTCACCTTCACACTTATCTTCTCCATCTTCTCATTCCTCATCTTCATCTCAAGAATGAAGCTATTGTGCAACTGCCACATTTGTTGGAGCTACATAACCATGAATTGGGCCAAAGAGTTTATAAACCTTAGTGATTGGTACACTCACCTCCTCAAAAAATCACCAACTGGAACCATCCACATCCATGTGCTCAACAACACCATCACATGCAACCCACAAAACATTGAACACATGCTTAAAACCCGTTTTGATAACTACCCAAAAGGAAAACCGTTCTCTACAATCCTTGGTGATCTTCTTGGTGATGGAATATTTAACGTTGATGGTGTTTCATGGAGCTTCCAACGTAAAATGGCAAGCCTTGAACTCACAAGTGTAACGGTACGTTCCTACGCTTTAGAAATTATTAACGAAGAAATTCACACGAGACTTGTTCCTTTTTTGTTTTCATTTGCACGTGATGAAAAAGTTTTTGATTTACAAGACATCATGCGACGTTTTTCTTTTGACAACATATGCAAATTTTCGTTTGGTTGGGATCCACAATGTCTTCAACTTTCTTTACCGGTGTCGGATTTAGCAGCGGCGTTTGACACCGCTTCGAAGATTTCGGCACGACGTGCATTGTCACCATCACCGTTGATTTGGAAAATCAAACGGTTCTTCAATATTGGCTCAGAGAAGAAGCTTAAAGAAGCTATCAACGTAGTGAACAAGTTAACGGAGAAGATCATAAAAAACCGTAAAGAAATTGGTTTTTTAGCTAGAAATGATCTTCTTTCAAGGTTTATGTGTTCGGTAAATGAGGAAAAATATTTAAGAGACATAGTTGCGAGTTTTTTATTAGCTGGTCGTGACACGGTGGCAGCAGGGTTGACTTGTTTGTTTTGGTTGTTATCGAAGAACAAAGAAGTGGAGGAAAAGATTGGGGAGGAAGTGAACCGGGTAATGAACCCGGTCCATGAATATGCGAGTTTCAAAGAAATTCGTGAAATGCATTACTTAAATGCCGTTGTTTATGAAACACTAAGACTCTATCCACCGGTTCAATTTGACTCAAAATTTGCTAAAAATGATGACGTGTTACCAGATGGAAGTTACGTGACAAAAGGGAGTCGGGTAACTTATCACCCGTATGCAATGGGAAGGATGGAGCGGATTTGGGGATCCGATTGTAGGGTGTTTAAACCGGAGAGATGGTTGAAAGATGGGGTTTTTGTGAGTGAGAGTATGTTTAAGTATCCAGTTTTTCAAGGTGGTGTTAGGGTTTGTTTGGGGAAGGAATTGGCTTTAATGGAAATGAAATGTGTTGTTATTGGTTTGATTAGAAGGTTTGAGATTCGGATTGATGGAAATGATCAAGAGCTTAGATTTGGTCCGGGTCTTACTGCCTCTTTGAAGGATGGGTTGACGGTCCGGGTATTTGAAAAATGATATCACATGGAAGTTATTATTAGCTATGGTTATGGTTAAGTGTAGTTCATTATCTATCTATTGAAAATAAATCATATTATGTAGTATATTAATCATGTAATGATGTAAATAATTAATCCCACAACTATTGAAAGTTCATCTTTCTCTTTGTCGGTTGTTAGTTTTTTGACATATCTTTCTCTCCATATCAACCTACTTATTTTAAAATGCATTAATACTCTATCCATTTTCTAGGTCCCTCTACTCTATTTTATTTGGTTGCTGTGATATGATGTATGGGAAATGATCCGAATACAATGTAATTCTTTTATTTGGTTAGTAGTTGTTATTAGAAATTCAGATGAATAAGTAGAGGATTTAGGATTCAAACTTATGTTGTTGCGTGTATAATGCAACGTTTCTACCAACGAGTAGAGATCATCTCCACTACTCAAAGGAAATGGGCATTTCATTATTATAGTTTTGAAGTATGAATGTTTAATTAATGTTATGAATAGATATTGCTATTTATATAATTTATTTATTCCAAAATTATAATAATGGATAGATACTGCTATTTATTTTGATAAATTAAGAGGATCTCATCTCCTCTATTAACTGAGTTAAGCTTACCAAAACTATATAATGTGAATTTACTTACGTGAGATTGAGTTTGATGTTAGTTGCATTCAAGCGACTTGTTGCTATTGCGGGTAAATTTAAGATGTTACTCGTTTGATTTTGCTGGTTTTGTTAGATGGAAATTTAAGTTTAATGTTTTTTTTCTTCTTTTGTAGTCTCCTATAGCAGCTGGTTTAATGACTTCATGACTTCTATATTGGTCCATAGATGTGTGTGTGCGAGTCATTCATTAGATTAGACTTGGTGATAATTCCGTTTTTGCTTTTTCATGTGTATAGTTTTGTTGTTGGGATGTGGCTTTTGTACATCATTCTTTTAATTTATTTATTAATTTTAATATTTGCTTCTCAATATTGGGGGTATGATAATTCAATTTTAGGTCGGAGAGCGAGTACAATTTGACTAATAATTATTCGGACAAAAATTTAAATTTGGCCTCTTTCGACGATTTTTACCATTAACTAAAATTTTTAATCAACAGAGTTCAATCATTTCGTTATTTATTAATTTTAATGTAAAAATAATAATATACTTTCATTTTTACATCGTAAAAACTGGTAATGATTTCACAAGAGGAAAGTATAAGTATCAACAAACTATGATTTTTTTTTGTAAGAAACAAAATTAACTAATACTTAGATATATTAACCAACTTTTAAGAATGAAAATTCAAATTGAAGTGAATTTTAAAACATGTGGAAATATTCTTAGGAATTGGTAAGAATGTTGTTTTTTCAGGCGACTTAAAGTAGTGCTCTCTCTTTTCTTACGACGATTTGGTTCCTCTACAGTGAATAGTTAATTTATTAAAAAAAATCAATAATTAATATTGTAATTATGCATTATTTTTTATGCATGTCTATATAAACAGAACACCCAAAAGAAAACGCACACCACCAAAATTCAATAAAAAACTCAACCACCAAATCAAAGTTGCTTATGGTTAATACTCATCGGTTGTCGAATAACTTACCATAATTCTTCAAGGGATAACCTAAAAAAAACCTAATATCAACTGGCTATATATTTCCCACTTTACTTTTTAGAATAAGTATATTATATACGTTTCACAACAAACAAATAAAATTATAGCATATGAATTGATTCAATAATTCATCACCATACATTGTATGGTATACATTGATCATGACTATGTTCATATTAATAAGCAATAATTAAAGATAATTAATGTGATAAAAAATCTTTTAGGTCATTATATTATTTTAACAATCAAATTTATTAGGCAAAGAGAGAAGTACAAAAAGTACTTAACGTTTATGTCGAAAAAAGTACAAAAGATATTTGCTTCAAAAATTAAAAACAAACTAGTTCTCTTTTTTGGTACATAAAAAAAAAAAACTAGTTCTATCAAGTGCTTAAACAAATAAGAGGGTTTGGAAACCATTATATCTGTTCGTGGTAGCATGGTGAAATGTTTCAATGTTCCCCACCTAACGATTAGAGAGAATAAGGAGATTTGAGAATCATTATAGTCTCTCAAAATATCTTTCTTTTTTGTGGTGAATCTCTCAAAATATCTGTTCATACCGGTTTGCATGTCACTAAAATATAAAAAAGTTAATAAAAATAATCGTTCATTTTCCCTTTTTAACTTATTTTTTTTGGAAATAAACGTGTTATATTTAAAGGGTTTGTCTAACATGTGCAACATTGCACATGTTAAGGTAATTAATAGTAGTAACTTTTTTTGGAAACAACAACTACTTATTCAAAAGTTTTATATTTAATATTAAAAGTACAATTTCCAATATAAAATTTCTTCTTTAAACTTCTTAACATGTGCAAATTTGCACATGATAGAAAAACTCATATTTAAATTAGTTAAATATAGACTTGCAAATCCCGTGATGAGAAATTCAAAACATGGCAGATGGCACACATCATTCCTCTCTAGAATAGTCATTGCCCACAAAATAAAATTTTGATGCAGACATTAGTCCACGTGCATATATCCAAAAGTATAATGTACTTCATATGCAATTTTACCGAAAGTGCATGGATTTCACATTCAAAGTCAAGAGGGAAGGAATGAATATATGAAACCAAAGTATAATGTAGCCTTTTTCATACGCATTAATGTTAATTTTATCCAACATATAGAGCTTGGATGGTGGATAGTGAATGTTTTTTTTCCATCAATAATTATTCTCTGTCTCAACACTCAAATTACAAGTTTCTGTAAAAAAAAAAAAAAAAAACTCTCCAATTACAAGTTGTTCCACTTATCCAAATGATTTCTCTATGATTCAAATATCATGCTATGGCGAATTAGGTTCTATCTTTATAGCTATTTGTTGGAGTTTTGGAGGAATAGAAGTGAAGAGGTTTTTAAGAATGTTGGTCCATTATGGAAGGGGATTACTCGCTTTGGGTTCTTCCTAAGGATGTTTTGGACCATTGTTCTTTGCTGTTGAAGGAGGAGGCTTGGAAGAGTTTGAAGTGATCGGGTGGATGAGTTTTGTGTTGAAAGAAAAATCAAAGAGAATCAAAGGAGTGATTAAAGAGTGGAATATGGGAAGTTGAAGGATAGGCTAGTGTTGCTTATGGAGAAAATTGCAGAGTTGAATATGAGAGGGGAGGGAGGGAGTTTCGACAATTGTTGTTTTAACATCATAAACTTCCTAAAAACACAAGTAAAATACTAAAATACCCCCAACGGTAGTTAACTACCGTTAGGTTTTTTGGTCATTTACTTGTGTTTCTAAGACATATTGAATGTCAGAACAGCAACTGTCGGGAGTTTAACGCATGTGGAGGTGGAGGTGAGGAAAATTAAATTTGGGGAGTTATGGAGACTTTTGAGAAGTAAAGATGGTTTGTTAGTTCAACAATCTAAGTCTTAAAGGCTTAAAGAAACGGATGCAAACTCTAAAAAATTTCATAATTGTATTAAAAGGTAGAAATAGAAGAAATGAAATAAAGGCAATTAAAGTGGATGAGGTTTGGATTCAAAAACCATTGGAGGTGAGGGAGGCGGTGGTGAATTATTTTAGGAGCCATGTCTCATCTACTTGGGATCAACCAAAGTTGGATGGGGTAAACTTCGCAAGGCTTGAGGAGGTGGAAAATATTTTGATGGTGGCACCATTTTCACTTTTGGAAATAGAAGCAGTGGTTTTGAAAAGTGAGGGTAATAAAAGTCTGGGACCCGATGGTTTCAATTTTGCTTTCATCAAGGCTTTCTGGTACCTTTTGAAAGGGAATATTAGATTGATGTTCGACCAATTCCATGGGAATGAAGTTTTGCCTAAAAGCTTCTTGTCATACTTTGTGGCTTTGATTCCAAAAATTGATAAGTTAAAAGATTATCGTCCAAATTCACTTTTGGGGTGCTTGTATAAAGTAACTGGAAAGTGTTGGCTAAGAGGATGGGGTGTTGATGGTGAATGCGGTTTTTGATTGGGAAAAAAAAGACAAAAGGAATGTTTAATCTTTGAGGAGGATATCGAAAAGACTTACGACTCGGTTGATTGGGGTTTCTTAGAGTATATGTTGAGGAGAGTGGGATTTTGTTCTAAGTGGATTGGATGGATGAAGGTGTGTATTTGGTGGTTCAATGTCCATGCTTGTTAACGGGAGTCCTACGGAGGTGAGTATTCAAAGAGTCCTTTTGTTTGGTTGGGAGGAAAGACATAATATGACACAGGATCGAGTCCGGTAGACTGTTCAATCTGTCAGTGAGGTTAGTGACTCCTCCACCGTCGTTTTCTTCTTCTGCAACAAGTGATCGCTCCGTGTTTGATATTATCCACAATGCCGTAGTGTTCTTGTTATGCTTCTAGGAATGTACTAAGAAAGGGAATTGAGGTTCTTAACGATGCAACATAAACTGTGAGGTAGTTAGTATGTATGCGGTCTTAGATTAAAGTTTCACTACCTCCATTATACACAAAAAGTTCTACTACTGAGATCATTTGTAATTCTCTATCAACACAATTGTTCCTCTAGAGTAATAATTAGATTGGAACACACTTTGTATCTTAAAACAATCTTGTACAAGTATATCTAAAGCATGAATAGTCTCAGAAAAATAAGCACTGACACCCCTGAGTATAAAGCATCTGCATTTGGTAGGCAACTTAATACTCAGTGTCGCTGTCCTAAATTTTAGGCACAAGAAGTGCACTATGGAAAGAACAATCCAACCAAGTTCTCAACACAAAAGAGTATACCTACACAAGTTCCTAACCCAACAAACAAGAATTAAACCAACCTCCACACTTTGCTGCAATAATTATGCAGGAAGTGAAATAAATAATTGACAAAAGCTTGAAAGATACTATATACTAAGCTTGATTAGAAATTCTGCATAAAATCACAATCCACCACCATGCCACACACCAACACACTCCAATCCCTACTATTGCACAACCCGCACTGCTCATCTTATTGACAGTGGGAAAAGGAAAAAACACACTTCTGCAACTGAACACCGCGACTAATGAGCTTCCACAAAAATACAAGTTCAGTATCATGTTGAGGTCCACAAATTAGCCAAACCCTCTGAAGCTCTAATATCTGAGACGATCAAGACAACATAACGAGTTCAAAGCCAAAACCACTCTAGTACTCCACATCTAAGAGTCAACTTTAGAGCATATTTGAATAAAACACACTAACTACTAAGATAACAAAAATAACAATTATTTGGAAAAAGATGGCGAAGAGCCAAAATCAGCTTCCAACACCAACATGTTCCCCTTAACCACTCCATATCAACAGACCACTGCATTAGCAAAACCGACCCCCACAAAACTCCACACTCCCACTAAATCCACCAAACAAAGCCAGCAACAGGCCACAACCAGAGGCCACTCCAAAATAAGAAAACCAACAGAAAATGTTTACAAACTATTATAAACTTAGGGAGCTTCGGATAAAGAATTTAAGGTTCCAAATGAGTGCATAGGAGTCCTCTCAATGGAGGTAGTTCCTCCTATCAGCAACAAGGGAGACTCAAAAATATATTTGTGTACAGATAGAGACATACATGCAGTTGACAGACCAAAGATTGTTTGAATTAATCTTGAACCAGAATACTGATGAAGAAAGAAGGAGGGAGTTTTATACAATAACCAGAAATTGAGAGAATGAGTTCTTGAAGGTGGGGTCCAATTGCAGCAAGGATCCAAGTTTCAACACATTTAGCTTGAAACTTCTTAATATCGAAGGATTTGTATCGATCAAATGTGAGAGTGAGATGGAACTTTTGAATGTTACAGGATTTGCGGAGGGAGAGAACAGAGTTAACGAATAATGAAGATACCTGGGAGAGACGAGACTGATAGTTGCGACGGACGTTCTCGTCGGAAGGAAGGACATGATATGGCATAGCAGTGAGTCCGGTAGATTACTCAACCTGTCGACGCCATCGGTAACTCCTCCTTCACATTCTTCTTCATTCGGTGGTTTCATCATTGACTCCTCCGCCATTGTCTGTCGATTCAGCGTGGTGGTAACTAACTAGAGTGAGAGTGTATTTTAAGGTGATCTCGTCGTTTTGGTATACTACCCGCGTTTCCACTTTTGTTGCTTCATTGGTGTTAGTTAGGTTGGACTCGTCGGTTTGTCCATTTAACGGTTTTTCACCTGGGTGGGTTCAGATTTTAAACCCGCTACCAGTAGGGTTGCCGCTCCGCCTAACCCGGGAAAAACGGGGCGGTGACAAAGGCGTGTTGGCCCGTTGAGTTGATGATATGTTAAAAAAACTCACATTTTCACTTCTTTTTATTTATAAGTCACAATCAATTTTCCACGTATATTAGGAAAAAAATTCAATTATTGTATCACTTTTTTCATGATTTTATCATCATATTTTTAATAGTTACTCAATTGATAACTCATGTAGTTTTTATTTTGAATGTCTTAATTGATTTATTATTGATTTTTAGATCATGTAATTTATATATTTGAATGATTATTTTCATAATTTTAGTGGAGTCATTAGTTATATATTTTAATTGTGGCTGATTTTAATTATAACATGATTTTACAATATGTATGTCACTATCAATCAACTAATCCTTGTATTATTAAGTAGGCTCAGCTACATAGATCAAATACCGTCCGTCGTAATGTTATATCGTCTATCATATCCTTAAATAAGAGAAAATATGCTTTCCGGAAATATGCTTTCCGGTAATTTAGTTGTTTCAACTTTCATGGTTGGGCCCCTGCTGAAAGGTAATATATGCTATTAAGTGCGCTTTTTTAGTTGGGCCCCTGCCTCGCCCTGTACCATACTTGAATAAAATGGAGCAACATGTTTAGTCAATATTTAATGTTTTTCCGAAAATATAATTCGAAACATTTTTAGCTTACAACAAATTCAAATAACGGGAGAAAAAAAAAATGGTAGAAAGAAGTAGAGTTAAGGTTAATGGTTGAGTTACCAGTTTACTTTCCCAAGAATATCTTGATAATCATGAAACAAACGTATCCTAAAGACTAAAAAAAGGAAACTGCCCCTTGATATTTGTCTTTTACTATGGCGTGAATGTTAATTTGCACATTTCAATGCTAAATTTCATAAGCTTTTGTGCTGAATCCAAGGTAACTGACAGATTTTTTCCATCTCTACTCATTCAGTTCAGCTGGCTGACAGCTTTTGTTTGTCTCTAAACCTTTTTATTTAAAACCAAAATAACACTCTTCCAACTAAAGCATTAATCTTCCTTATAGTTCTTCTTCTCAAGAGGAGCAATATTTCTGTTTCTTAGGGATCATGACTATGGCAATTCTGAAAGGAATGATGCAAGGATACTTGAGTGCATTGCTTGATGAGGTAAAAAAAATCATTCTGAAGGGATTTAATGTTCATCTGTACATGTTTAAATTTGAGGTGTATATGAATATAATCTTGTTATGGTTTCAGCAATTTATCTTATTTGAAAGAATGTTCAGATGTTTGGTGGTGTTTTCTGTTTTAATTTCTTGCAGGGTGTAGTCAACGATCGTTTTAATGCGATTGTATGTTTGAATAACACCGTGGAACGAAGAGACCGTGTTGTGGAGCAGATAGAAACATATTTGGCTGATGTTGACATGCTCCTTACTGAGATTTCACTTGATGTGTAATGTTTCTGCTCATTTTAGGGTTTTCCATTTTCAAGCTGATTATCTAACTATTTTGTCTATATTGACAGTGATAATTCAGTATTTGACTTCTCTAAGTTGGCTCCTCTAACTCGTCAAGTTGAGGACAAAAGTGAAAGGTACCTTTAACATCCTTTTATTACAATTTTTCTAAGTCTAACAGGAATGATCATTCATACACTGCACCCATATATATCCTTATATTCTTACAATTTTGAGAAGAGATTTTCTGATGTGTTATTACTATTTAGTTTGATATGCCCATCATTGATTGTACCATGAATATTCATAGAGTTTAGTTCTGTTGTCATGCATTAGAGCTTACAAACAATATATTTTTATGCATAATCATTTTCAAGCTCATGTGATAAACTATTGCATGTTCTCATAAATGAGAAGGTGGCATAAATCTAGTTGATTATATTTACCAGAAATGTCAAACAAAAACTTAAATGCAGTAAAATTAAAACAAAAATTTATATCTTATATTTTACTTATTAAAAAACCATGTTATTGTGCCATATTTTTATCGATACTGGTTTGACATCCCATTATATAACTTTGTAATGTTACCTCTTAAAATTTAGGTTGAGCCTAAATTGAACCCTGCAAAACTGACTTGTAACATGAGAGATGTCTCCTACGTATAAACACATTTTTAAATCATATCTTATTCAAGAGCATGACCAGATAACGAGTAGCCCAACAGGTCTTGGCTAAATTAAACCCTGATATCATCTTAAAATTTGGATTGAGTCTAACTCAACCTTACAAAACCGCCCTGTAACGTGAGTGACGTCTCCTAATTATATAAACACATTTGCTAGTCATACCTTGTCAAATGTGAAACTCTCAACATTACCTAATCGATGTGGATAGTAATGAGACATAGATATCACTTTTTTTTTGTTGGACATGCATGTAAATGAGTGTGTCTGTAGTCTGACCTCTTTATAAATAGCATTACTCTTATAAATAAATAAGTACTTAAACAAGTATTTCAGTTGGACAGATGATATCTTGTATATATAGGGGGTGGCAAGATGGATGCATTGGATTGATATGGATTTGAATTGTAATGGATGGATCAAAAAAATTCATTAACAATCCACTAAAATCTTTTAAAAAATGCAATCCAAATCATGCATTGAAAATATGATAATGGATTATGAATTTAAATATAGATATGCATAATCTTTTAAAACTTGATAACTTGCATATACTGCTTTGTCTTACAGTGCAGTTCTGCAGAAGTTCAAGTAATAGGTTCTCGTTTGCTTCTCATTTGACACTAGTTGATCTAAAATGCTATGCTTTTTATCATCAGGCCACAAGTTTTAGTGCTTAGAATTCATTACACTCAAAGTTTTATTGCATTTAGCTATCCATAATATCCCCTCTAGTATTATATTAACATGTATAATTTTGGGTAAGAACACTGATTTGATCCGGTCAATTTCCCTCTGGTATTGCATTTAGCTGTCCATAATTTCCCCTCTGGTATTGCATTTAGCTGTAAATTTCAATGCATATGCATGCATGCTTAAACATACACTAGTTCTCACATCAATATCCCCTCTAGGCTCTTTTATCTATTCTAACGTCCAATACACCTCCATGCGCAAAGAGCCTTGGTCTTAAAGGCATGGAAACTGCAATTTTACCATTTTCTGAAATTCAATTTCCAGTTAGGTGAATAGAGGCAGTAAGGATCAAACTTTTGACCTTCTGATCATAGAGACTCTGATGGATAATAAATAATATCTAACAGTGAGAATAAGCTTGAAAGTAGAAAAAAAAATTCTCTTTATACCCTTCTACCGATAGAAACTGGTATATTAATGCTGGAAAATGGGAAGAATTCGCTTTGATTATAGTACAATGGCAGCACTTCAAAGGTCTGCCTACCTCCCAATGCCGAAAGACCCAGCTCACTCTAAAACCCCTCCTCCCCATTTATAGGTGACATGCCTTATTTATTTCATCTAACAGTAACAACCCTATCATGTACACATTTCCATATACTCTTCAGTACTGCAGAACAATATAGTTGTCTCATTTTTGGGTATATGAGGATGTTTGTAGTAGCAGCAAGTCTTGAGCTCGAATATTTGTCTTTGTATTTCTGTGTAATTTTTTTATTGTTTGTTTCATTATATAAGATGATGTTTGCATTAATTTGGAAAGCTCTACTGATAACATCACAATTCACAAGTGCCTGTCATATAAGAATTATAAGCATATTACATCTTTTAGCATTTGTTATAGCTTAAATTTCTAGTTGATACTGCAGCATTGGTGCCGAGTATATGAGGCTTGCATGTCCTGAATTCGTTAAAGCTTGCGATGAGATGAACAAAAGAATGTAAGTGCCTGGCCTGAATTGTCCATGATTTGATCTTTTGTCTCTCTGTGGACTGTGGTTTATTTCTGCTATCTATTAAAACTTCTTTTATAGAAGAATACTGAACAAGACCTTCTAGGAAACAAATAAATAATTATCTACACTCATGTATGGTCAGGAGTTCTTGCTCTTTCTTGTAAGAAAAAATAAAATAAGAAAGTGGGTTGACGCGTATTAGAATATATAAATTAATTTTATATTTATTAGTATGTATCTTCTATATTTGGTAACGTCTTGATAGTTTTATATACCTTCCATCTAACTTTTGTCTGTTTATTTTGCTACTCAGGCTTGATCTAACATTGGTCTGGGTAAAACATCGGTTTGCTACTACCAAGAGAAAGTTGGAGGCCTTTGTTCAAGTATGTTACATTTTTCTCCCTCTCACACATAAGCGATAACGACATGTCCATGATAGGGCATAGCTGCATGAACTCTTTTAGCTCTTTAAAATGCATCTTAGATACTAACTGCATGAAAGGGAAACAATTCTTGAGTTTCCAAAGCATGTATGATATATTAATATGTTTGATTACTTTGATCAATTTGCAGATGGAGCGAAGGATTATCAGACTTGAGAGATCAAACTCTTCAAACTAGAGTTCATCTGTGCTGTTGAATTTTCCATCAGTTGGATAAGAATTATGTTTTCAGATAATGTGTTGTTTTGAACTGTTGTTTGTATTATGTTTTCGAATAATTTGTTGTTTCGAGCTTTTGTTTGTTAATGATGTTGGACCATGTCTCTTGTTCGCGTACAAAAATCATGTTTTCTTTAGGAGCAAATCTTTCTCCAATTTATGGTTTCTCTTCCATACTTCTTGACAGTGCTTTTGCAAACTTTTTCAAACATAAGATAACTTTTTGATAAAAAGTTATCTTATGTTTGTTATTAATTTTCTTTTATGAAGTATCATGATTCTATAAAATTCACATTGCTTTATATATTGTTTTTAAACCAAAATATCAATATATAAAATTGAAACTTTTTTATGTCAAGTGTTCTACAATATTTTTTCGTCCTCTCTGCATGCTCCCTTATCACTCTCAATTTTTTCAATAAGTTAGCAATTTATTAATTTCTTCTGATATCTTATCAAATCTTCTACATCATATTATTTTCAATGATCTTATACATTAAACTTCAGATCATAAACTGAGGTTAGTGTTAAAAATAAAAAGTTGGGTAACCAAAAATAATTATTATGGAACTAATATGGTCATTCAACAACTAATCTTGAGGGAATTTTAACTATGTAGTTTTTTTTTTTTTTGACAAAGAATTTGAATTATGTAGTTACTTTGATGTTTGTTTTTCTTTTAAAGAATGTTAGTTTATTTTTTAAAAAAAAAACACATTTTTTTAGTGAAAACTATATCTTTCACCTAGGACTAAATATTTGAGAAGTGTAACAATGTGGGTGATCCAATAACTAATCTTGGATAAACTTTGATACATCTAAGAATTTGGACAAGTCCTAAATTGACTCCAAGCACTAGCTTATGCCAAGTCACAAGGACCACTTCAACCGTATGTTTAGTCAGCGTGGATCTACACACTCACATCCAGCACAATAAAAGGGCTGGAGGGTGCAATGAGCATACTCACATCTAGGACAACGAATGTGTTGGTGGTTGGAATGAAGGTAATGCAAGGTGGCCGGTCTTTCGAAAGCAGCTAGGGTTTACAACAAACACTTAGGGACTAGACATTTGGAATGTGGAAAAATGTGTGTGACCCAATAACTGCATGCATACACTTTGATATCATCTTAAAACTTGGTTTGGGTCCATCTCAAGCCCAAAAGTTAGCTCAATGATGTTTAGCCAATGTTCGCGATCAATTGTTTTAAGGAAAATTCTATAGTAAAGTCATGAGAATGACTTTTCTGGTGAAGTTAATCCTCAAATTATATTATATCTCAATTTAATTAACAAAATGACCATTTTCTTGAAAACTCTAATAAATTAAACCTTTTTATACTG
>Ga0315914_1007729_pt1 | contig 14742 bp, 6 predicted proteins | sample MpolenodulesMG_FD_203920 | JGI IMG/M metagenome (GOLD analysis project Ga0315914, IMG submission 203920) | Medicago polymorpha root nodule microbial communities from Los Angeles, California, United States - elongated nodules | ecosystem: Host-associated > Plants > Roots > Nodule | place: USA... | reverse complement strand
ACATTTATCCGCTGCACATAGACTCTGAACTCACTCAGACTCTGAACTACTTCAGACTCTGAACCTGAGGACAGTTATCAAGAACGTGAAAGAAGAAGTTTCCAAAAACACAATTCAACCCCCCTTCTTGTGGTTTTTCTCACCTTCAACGTCAAGTCTTAATTCAAAGTTTTACTCGAGTTCAACTGAGAAAAGTCCTAAGTTCGTCTATGCCACCATATTACCAAAATCAAGTTCCAAATACACCATAGGTTTGCACCAACCTTGCCTACTTCTCCTAAGTCCATTAGAACAGTAGACTAAGCATGCAATCATCTTTATTCACAAAAAGTCCCTTTTTCGATAAATTCTGAAAAACTGAAACGCCATAAATTCAAGTTTCAAACCAATTGGAAAATCCATGTTTTGACCAAGTAAAATATGTTCCAGCAAAATAACACATCATTTTAAACTCAAACACCTCAAGTTCAATCGCCAAAACATAGCTTATTTCATGTAATCACTTAAAACGACATTTTAGCTTAAAAACCCGTTTTCTCCGATTCAATTCCACCCAAAACATTTTTCAAACATTCACATTCCCAAATCCATAAATGCATACTCAATTACCCACTTTAAGAATTTCGTTAAACCCAATATCAAGTTTGGAAAAGTTTCACGGCTCATAGAAAAAGTTATGATAAGTCTTCAGAAAACTCCACATGACCTATGTGTAGTAATTTGACCATAACTCAAGTTCTAAAAATCATTTTGAAGTCAAACTAACGCCATTAGAAAGTTAACATCTTAACCTACAATTTTCATCTTCACACCTAAAGCCAACTCAAAAAGTAAAATGGTGAAAAATGGCACACAAGAGGGCTCTGAGCGCTGGGCGTCAGCAAGATTCATAAGCGCCACCTTAAGCGCTGGCTCTCTGGAACTGGGCGCCTAAGCGCCAGCGCTGCGAAAAGTGCGAATTTGGGTTGTTTGGCCTCGAGTTTCCTTCAAAATCACCCCAAAAGTACTTATTTGGATTATCCATTCACCCAAAGTGTTTAACAACTTATCCCAAGACTCAAACACATCAAATAAGCTCTTTTCACAACACTAAAAATGGCTTATACAACAATTGAATTGATTTATGTTAAAACACCAAAACTTTAACAACAACAACAATTTATTCCTTCCAAACAACTCAATTCAACAACAACAACTCAACTTAATTCATACCTAAACCATGATGTGACATTAACAACAACAATTAACAACAACCACAATCCACAATCATGAATTCGATCTCAAACCCACAACAACATAGCACAATTCATCAATTTGAGCACAACACACAATATACCCATTTATACATATCATGAACATGCAATTTCATCAACAACAATTCAATTATCATCAAATTCATATACCCAAACATATCACTATAACAAGAGCACGAATTTCAACAATTAAGTTCACAATAATCACTTATTTCAAATAAGCACTTATGCATAGAATTAGGGAAGAGATTAAACTAAGAGATTATGAATGAAATCTAACCCTCTTACCTCAATAAGCAATAATCCTAGCAAAAGCTTCAATTAAGCTCCTAGAATCTCTATCACATCTTGGCTTCTCAAGCTTTTCTCTTCAAACCCTATTCTCTTCCTTTTGCTCTTTCTCTCTCTACTTCTTCTCAAAATCTTATAAAATGAATGTGAACCCTATTTTTCTACAAAGACTAAAGCTTAAATAGTGTCCACACTAATGGGCTTAACCCTTAAAAGTTTAATGGGCTCAAAACTCTTATAAACTAACTCCCAAAGTTTCTATCCACTTACGGTTAAAAGTTACCGAATAATTACCGGTTCAAAACTAATTACCTCTACCGAATAGTAACTTAGTAAAATAATGGTTCTCACTTGAAACACTGAAAATAACTCTCGCCATGAAATTACTAATTTACCCTTGCTCGCAAAATGACCAAAATACCCTTGAGTCTAAAAGACTAAAATACCCTTCTAACACCGAAATCTACTAATCCCAACCAAAATACACACATAGGCAATTGATCACATACAATCACATATAAACACATTAAAATAATTAAAAACAAATCTAACGAAAATCGGGCTGTTATAGAATCTCCATGCATTTCCACTAGAACGTTTTGTAACTCATTATAGGATGGATTAAACTTGAAATGCGGGTAACTAACCTCAATTGAGTTCTTTCTTTGTCCCATGAAATATAGGTGAGCAATTTCATCACTTTCGGAGTCACTTTTTGTAGAGGAGATTTCATCATCTTCCCGTGCTATGTAAACTCTCCTTCCTCTTGACTTATCGGATGAACTTGCTTTTCCTTTTGACTTGATCAAATTGGGACATTCGTTCCTTGGATGACCAACCTTGCCGCATCCAAAGCAACTTAGGTCATTTTCATCTTTGCTAGTTTCTCCTTTTGTTTGTGATTTTCTAGAGCTTGAGGAGTTTTTGTCACTACGTCTTAAACCATGCTTTTTGATGTAGCAATTAAACCATTTCACAAAAAGAACCATGTCTTCTTCATTAGGTGATTCTCCTCCAGAGTCACACTCACCAATGATAGATGAACTTGCCTTGGACGAAGAGGCTTTTAACACAAGCGGTTTCTTGTCTTTCCACTTGCCTTCTTCCTCACTAGATTTGAAGCGGATGATCTCATGCTCATGTTCCTTTAGATTACTAAAGAGTGTGATCATACTAAGAGCATTGAGATTTTACAATTCCTTGATAGCGGTAACTTTGGGCTGCAATACATCTCAAAATTTTATTAGTGCAATTTTGCTTTGAAATTGTCTTACCAAGGTTTTGCAATTTGTTGTACAACATGAGTGAATCTCATTTGCTTTGAGGAGATGGATTCACCATCCTCCATGCGAAAAAGCTTATATTGTTGTACAAAGGTATTAATTTTTGATTGTTTAACATCGTCGGTTCCTTCATGAAGAGTTTCCAACGCATCACACATAGTCTTAGCGATCTTACAATGAGAGAAGGAATGATACTCATTCACTCCAAGAGAGGAAGTCAAAATGTTTTGTGCCCTTAAATCAAGTTGAACCTTCTTTTTCTCATTGTCACTCCAATCTGATTTAGGTTTGTCTAGGAAGACGTCGTCTTCGCCTTGGGCGGCAATTTGCCGTTGAAACCACCCATTGCAACGACGTATCAAACGTCCATATAAACCGATTGGATATGAACGCTCATGCATTCTTTCCAATAGTCGTAATTTTCTCTGTCGAAGATATGTTCGCTATTATACGCCCCATTGGACTCCTTCTTTGCCATATGGATCAACTCTTCCGGTAGTTAGTCATTGAAGAAGAGACCAAGCTTTGATACCACTTGTTGGTCTATATGGCCAATAAGTTTGCACGCTAGATGGGGGTGAATAGCGGTTTTAAAAGTTTTACGGAGTTTTTATCAAAAACGATTCGAAATTTTTTGACTAATTGAAAACAAGCTTGAACAATCACAACAATTACAAAAAGTTAAAGACTATGTGCCAATGAGATTTACAATAGAATTGAGAAGTTCACAATGTAAATGTTATTACAATCAACTATTAATAGTTCTTGACAATTTGCAAAACTAGACAATTTCAAATCCAAACCTAAAAGGAAATATAACAAGCTATCAATCAAAAACACAATGTATATGCAATTGATCAATTGTATAGGAATTGAAACTAATTGATCCAAGCACAATAGTAAAAACCTAACTCAAGGAATTAGATCAATTTTTATCAAAAATTACTTAGATCAATTATCAAATTTCTACACTAACAATTTATCAATTAACATATACAATTAACCAAAATTAAAGAGGATAAGGAAAAGAGAACGACAACCAATATTTTTATAGTTGTCCACCCTTTCGTCCTTGCTTCGGGCTACTGATGTGAATCTGCAGGTGTACGGTTCTATCGAAGTAATAAAAGATTATCGATCCACATAGAGTTATATATAATTACCGATTTCCTTTTAAATTATGAGTTTAGAAGTTTAGCAGATTGATTGATATAAAATTCAAATAATAAAAAGCGTCTCAGGATTATTGGTTCATCGTAATGACAAATTACTCACAATCCAAACCTATACTAAAGACAAGTTTCTCTAATGTATTTCATGGTTCCTTTCAGAATCCATGAGTGTGTTTCAATAACAATCACGCCTATTCTCATGGTTGATTGTTTTTGAAACCCTTTAAGAGCGAAACTTATTACCTTAATACTTCACAAAACTATTCATTTGGGGTGTTCCCATCAAGTTTTGTGTCGTCTTGTCTAATTTCATTTGTTCCAATATCAAACTTCATCTTTCGATCCTTCGTTTGATATTTGAGATTATGAAATAACAACTATTAAACTTCACCTTTTGGTCGTTCGTTTAATACTTGTTATTGAGTTTGAAAACAATGAAATTAGATTAGAAAATAAATTTAAATAAGATTAGAGTTCTAGGCTTGGTTTGATAGGAAATAAGTCATTAGACTCATCCAACAATCCCAAGACCTAGAGATCTACCCACCCATGGTCATGGTAGATGAAGAAATTAAATTGACGGAATAGAAAGACATGGAAGTAGATTAATGCAAAAGTGCGGAATTGTAAAGAACAAGGAATTAAAGAACAAGAAAATAAAGCTTTGATCAATTTGATTCAATGGAAAAAAACTGTCACAAATATTCCAAGATTCAAAGATGATTTACAAGTTTGATTGTTCTCTTTATATATAGCAAAAGCCAGCCTCTAGAAAAGGAAATAGTTCCACATTATAAGGCACTAAAATTAGTCATAAAAACAGCCCAAATCAGAACATAAATATGCACCAAATCAGCCTTGAATCATGCTTGAATCCTTTCTTTCCTTAACCATGCTTCTAAATCCCTTCTTTTACTCAAAGACTCGATCTTTTATCATATTTAATCCTGAAATAAAAACAAACAAATTTGAAGTACCAAAGTTCTAAAAAGAAATTAAAACACATAAAATTCTACTAAAATAAACACTTAAAATCCACCTAATTATTGACTTATCAAACTACCTCACACTTGAATCCTTGCTTGTCCTCAAGCAAAAGGCAAATAACTTTTAGCAACATGACAACAATAACAACATGAACAACATAAATTTAAAAACTTTTGTTTCCTCCATGGCTTTGTTTTCGGCGTACACTAATCACAACCTCAAGTGTTTCTCATTAACCTATTCAACCCAACAACAGATTTCAAGTGAGTGTGTGTGTAGAGTCCAGCTTTTTCTTGCGCCTGTGTAGGAGATATTATGAGGAACAGGTTCTAACCTCAACACTAAACCAATCGAGAAAAGTTATCTCTTCATTTTATATAAGAGAGGTGAGAATTATTTTTGATCATTTGACAATTATTAGAAAGAAGGAATTACAGAAGCTACATTAGTTGTCAGGGTAACCAAATCTTCCCTGGGAGGCTAGTAAGGGCATCTCCTACCAACCCAAGTCAATGATGTCCCCTTATATATATATATTTGCTTCCGACCCTCTTAATAATCAACTAGTTTTAAGCACTTGATCATTTAATTAATGTCTTGGTGACCAACCAGTTTTGGGCACTTGGTCACCTTGATTTGATCCTTTTTGTTCCCACATTGTGCTTTTCTCAAAGAGAGAATTTCACATTGAAATATGACTTGGGTATAGCATGAACAATCAAAATACAAGATTTTGCTTTCATGTACATACTTACTCAAAGACTACACACTTACTCAAAGACTACAACATTTTTTTTTATATCACATTACAAAACATAAAACAGACATGTTGCTTACACTTCGCCCTTCACTTACAAAACAAGCAAAAACTCAGATAAAAGGGAATTCAAAAACCCACAGTTAACAACACTAGAGACTTAAACTTAAACAAGACACTTTATTGACTCCCCCATGTTTGGACTAAGCATTGTCCTCAATGACTCAAAAGATAAAATTGCAATAAAGGAAAAATGAAAAAGGAAAAGGTCACATGATTTAATGTTGCTTAGGTGAGTGCACTTGTTGTATGTGGAATTTGTTGATTCCTTTATGCGGTCTTTCTTTTATTATTCTGCAAAACATATACAAAAGAAAAGACATTAATCCGTGGGTTGCCTCCCACGCAGCGCTCTTTTAACGTCATTAGCTTGACGATCAAAAATACCTTCAAAAAGGATCAAAGGGATCATCTTGTGCAGATGACTCTAGGAAGCATTCTTTCACACAATGATCAACAACATCAATCATACAACATGAATCAAAAATTGAGTGGAACAAAAATTTAATCTTTTGAATGGAACAATAGAAATGTCAGGTGAATGCTTGAATCCTGGTGTTTAGCCAGTTTGAATTTACCATTTCAGAGGTAAAACAATTGTTGTAGTTTGAAGGTGCAACCCGAATATTATGTAACGTAATGTAATGATAGGACATAATTAGTAACATGTATTATTGAGAATCAACTATATGAGTTATGATATCGAATTCCTTCATATAAGATGAGTGTCACGGAATGCAACTCATTCTTTGTGATGACCGATGTGATGACATATATAGTTAATGTACATGTTGTTTATGTAATGTAATGTAATGTAACTTTTATTCGAATTTATTCAATATGCAACTTTATTCGAATTCACGCTGAGTTTAATTAGGCCTTTTTTTCGATTTATTTTAATACGTAACTTTATTAGAATTTATTAATTCAACACACAATCATAAAATAAATGCAAAAATTAAAAAATATAAAGAAACAAAAATAATAGATATAAAATATCATTTTATTAATATAATTCTTATTACATTTACAATGGGGTAAAACTAAATCTGTGCGGAAAAAAAACCACCAAAAAACCTACCTTCAGGTGGTAAAACTAAAAAAAAAAACACTAGAAAATCTAGCTTCCGGTGGTAAAACTAAAAGAAATCCAGCCTTCATGTGGTAAAACTAAATATAATCCACAAGAAAACCAGCTTTCCTGGGGTAAAACTAAATCTGAACATTTAATTTTACCCAATCTGGTTCTTTTTCCCCAAGAAAGTTGCTCACTACTCATCATTTTATCACCAGAATTGGCCTATTTATCTTGTTACACCAAAATAAAGAAGGAAAAAAAGAAGGAAAAGAATGAGATTCATAGGGGGAGAGAGTGAGGAGGAGAGATGATGTGAGGAAATGGGGAAGTTTAGAGGTGTACTTATAGGGGGAGATTGTAACAGATTATATCTACCATAAATATAGTCAAAAAACGTGAAAAAACTTAACAAAAACGTGTAAAACCAATTAATATGCACTGACCAAAGTCCAAAAAACGTGTGTTCTTGAGCTCTAACCACCAGCCAACTTGCATGAGTTAACTCGCGCACGTGCCAGTCGTACGTGACTTAAGTCACGCAGAGCTTATAAGGTGCGTTAGTTAAGTCACGCAGCGTGACTTAACTCATGCAGGAGTATAACTGAAAATCATGCTGGCACGAGCAAAATGTGCTGGAGAAGAGCAAAATTCTAAATTCCTAGTGTTCTTCATGTGCAATTTTCTGCCTAGTATGTTACCCTCCGCATTACTGGCCAATGTTGAATCCACATGTCTTATGAACATGCATTTAGTATTTTCAACTAGGAAGCTCAACTATATTATTAAGCCCATTTAGTATCTTCAACTTATCTGTCACCGTCCTCTAGGAAGGGTAAAATGGATCTGAGTGAAAGTTGGTTGTGCAATATATTTTATATTTTTGCTCGAATTCAGTATATTATTTCTACCATCGAGTTACTCATTTTCATATACTCTTTTATTTTTTAGCCTTCCATTTTCCGTCTTGAACATATTTGTCCAATTAGGCGTTGTGGGTCATGTGTTAGTCACGAGTCCTTTATGTTTGTCTGTGTTTCTTGTTTAAAAATTGGTTTGTTGCTCATCTTAAGTGTTGTGAACTCTGAGTTCTTACATGAATAGCTTAATGATTTGTAGAATTTTTAATTTTGAATGTGTATTTGTGTTGGACCGTATCTGAGGTAGGACGACCATCCTAGCCTTAAAATAGAATTAAAAATTGGGGCATCAATATAAATATAAAAAAGAGTGATCTATTAAGAGTGTTGAAAATTGAATAATGATGAATTAAAAAAAAAATTTGCACAAATGTTAGGGAGTCTATAATTCCATTTTAACTTTTTAACATGTGTCCCGAAAACAAAAGTTAGCATGACCCCAAAAAAACTAATCACCGAAATGAAAAGTAAAGTAGTTTAGAAAGAAGTGCACATAAAAATATTATGAAAATGCATTTAAAATGTTTAAATTAATTAATGATGGGTTTTGGTTGGACATCACCAAGGCAAGACAATATGCAGCCCTTTCTAAGTTGATGTATTTCTAATTTCTAAACAAAAGGATAACTCCCACTTTCTTTTGTCAAGAAAGCAAAATATTAAATTCATCAAAAAGCAAAAGCAGGCTTTCACTAAATTTTAATAAACATTTGTGGATCTTTCTTGATGATTACCCTTTCCTATAGTACCTGCATCTTCTTATCCTGCATTCAATAAAGAAATAAGAAATATTAATCATGATTACCATATCATTTTATCAATGATATATTTTTTCATTATAAGGATCACAATTTTTTTAGTAAAATGTTTACCCGCTGCTTTTTTGCAAATTGAAAGAAGGACAACTAGAACTGCTAGACCCCCAAACACTCCCACAATAATTGCAACTGACTTCCCCACTTGGTCATTATTGTGAGAATCTGCACAAAACACCAAGTTGATTGAAAGCAATGAGAACTATAGGCACACCACCAAAATTGATCCACAAAACTTACTTACAAAGTGAGAAGTTGAGCTCCTTTGCCATATGATTTTTCAAAAACCACTCTTATCCGAATTTACTTGCACGGAGAAAAACACCATTTTATCTCGAATTATCAATCGAAACGCAAAAAATAAATATGTATTTTTTCTGTTCCCATTGATAAATTCGGAGGAGGTGGTTTTTAAAAATCAGCAAGAATAAAAATAACTCAAGTGAAAAATATATACATTAAGATTTAGACTCATGGGTAGAATCAACACAAATGATTAGTCTATTAGGTTGAAGAGTCCGAAGACTCAAGTATCATGCTCAACATTTTTATCTAGTCAATGATATAGTTCAAATAATGTCTCCCTTTAAGATTCAACATTCCACAACGGTTTTCACTAGAGATAATGATCTAGTGGTAGTCATTTTTTTTCTCGGATTCAGTTAACTATTAGTATTAAGTGGAGTATCTATCTAATCTATAAGTAGCTCTTTCCATGATCCAAATTTCAGCGAAGACATAAACTGTTAAAACTTAGACTCATGGGGAGTGTTCAATCCAAAAAACTAATATATCATGTGGAGGGTCTCATAACTTAAATACCATACTCAAGGCTTTTTTGAAGTCAATCAAAAACTCCTAATACTCTACCACCACTGGTATTTATAAGTTAAGTTCTATCACTATCTAATATAGGACTCAATGATACCATCACATGATAATTACTAGCTAATTACTAGCTCAACATTTCTATCACTAGTTAATTACTAGCTTCACTGCAGTATATATTTGCGAAGAAAAGAATACGAGTCCCAACAACGAGAGAAAATCTGGAGTACATGACTACAATATTTTACTATTATTAATTGAATTGAATATGATAATTTGAAAATATTAAGTGTATAACCTAAGGACAAATAAAGTGGAAGGAAATTGATATTATTACTGCAATTTAGAATTTTGGAAGGAAATTATGGAAGAATATAACTTTATATTGTTGGGGATCAAAAGATGGAACTTAGATGCCATGCTCTCTTCTTTTTAATACCATTCGTTGCTTTATCATAAATCAGTAAGCTATAGTTGAAGGTGAAGAATATAGAATTTGATGCTAACAAAGGGTTTTATGGAAAAGAATAAAGACCAATGGCACAAAGGTGCATTTTCTCAAATAAAGTGTAAAAGCAAATGTGCTGAATGCTTTGGCTTTTACAAGTTACAATAATATTTACCATTGCATTTCGTTTCCTTTTTACCTTCATTTCTCTGATCACTTTTCTACAAAGGATAGTTTATTATTGTAAGTAATGGAATTATATTATTCAAAATAATTTCCACTTACTCTGCTATTATTTCTTCCTTTCCTATAAAAATTGCATTTATTAATGTATATATACTCAAATTGCTTTATGCATGCTTATTTTCAAGTGTATTTTAATAATAGTAAATTAATTAGTTTACTTAGAATCATATACACAGGAAAAGACACGACACTGACACATTAACGTCGATAATAATTGAGTATAATGTAACGGCGTCATGTTAGTGTTCGCACGTGTCAAACCGTAGACACGCTTTCAATCTAACGTGTCGGTGCTAAAGAGCTTTAAAGTAGAAAAGACATTAGAGGTAGAATATTTTACCAAAGGGATGTGAAAATGAATGCCTCTAACTTTGCTCAAGTTTGTAAGGAAAAAAGATATTTTCCCAGAAGAGTTAGAATGAAATGTACCTGATTCTTCATAGTAACCAGAAGCCCAATACCGAGCATAACATTGTCCCAAGAACACATCAGCAGTTGCAGCTGATCCACATAAGCTCTTCAGCTTTCCAACTGCATCAACCAAACAAGTTGAACAATCTGATACACTTATATCACCCAAACATTGTGCAAACCCTTGAACTAATCCTGAACTACTAACCCTAAATCCATTCGCCGTTTGCAAATCTTCAAGAACATCATCCCTACGCCGAAAGAACTCAACATCACTACTCACATGTTTACTACATTTTTTATACCTAATACTTGTATCCAATTTACCAAGAAAATCACCACTATGTTCATATCTTACAAAACAACCTTCAAGTTGCAAAGAAGCACCAAGGGAATAAGGACACACCAAGCTTATTTGATTAACAGCTCTTCCAACACACTTTGAACAGTCAATTGGTTGTAAATCACCTCTACATTGGTATAAACCGTAAACTGCTCCTTCTGGTTGTGTTGAGGTTCCATTTCCAATTCCATAACTATTGAAAGTAACTTCAGATGATGATGTTGCAACTGAAGATAACAAGCTGTTGAGGTTGGATTCATAGGGGGTGTTTGGTTGGTATTTTTCTTCTGAGCAACTTGCATAGATTGTGATGTGAGTTCTTGAAGGGTAGCTACGGGTAGTAGGAAAGGAAGATATGAAAATTAGAAGATAAAAGAGTATCAAGATGATTCTTTGAATGGAGTGTAGTTGAAGATAACTCAACATTTTTCCTTTTGATTATTTTTCTTTGCAAACCTTGGTTTTAGTTTGTGTGGTTTTTTGATTTGTGATAATGAAAGAGTGAAATAGTGGTTTGTTTTTGTGTTTGTTGAATGAAGCCTTTTTCTGTGTTAGACTATTGTTTGGTCGGAGCAAAGAGTATATAATTATGTCATGACCATTAAAAAAAATTATGTCATGAGTATGGTCATAAAGAAACCAATATTTCCTTTTTTTTTAAGGAAAAAAAAGCAATACTTCTATTTACATGATAAACTAAGAAGATTCCTTAGTACTGTAACACACTAAACTCTAAAAGCGATAACACACGCAAATGATACAATCATATAAAGAATTTAGTTGCTACTTCTTTCATAAGTTCAAAACATGCATAATATTTTTCAAAACATCGCAGCGGAATAATATTATAATATCTCAATATCAACAAAATAAACCACCAAGGTAGCCATGTCACATATAAACATCATACATCACCAAAATATAAAATCTCAACTCAACAAACCGAGTGATAAAATCTCATGAATTCATAAAACATAAAAGACAGACATACATCCTAATCAGAGCCCGACACTACGACTCCAACGCAAAGAAACGAGGTATCTCTAAAGATAGCCTGCAAGCCGTCTATCCATTCATACAAACAGGCAGGTGATCAGCCAAACGACCACTAGGGGTTAGATAACATTCCACAATTAAAGCATAATCAAATGAAAGTAAAATGGTATAATTAATTTCACATGATTAATGATACTTAATTAAAATCATTCATAATAACCCCGCAACATATTCATATATCAAACATACAAGAATAGTATTGCAACAAGTACGTTTTCACATCTTCACACATTCACCAAAATTCACCAAGTACATAAGTCACCATGTTTCACCAATGCACATATTCACCAAGCACATAGTCCAACATGACACATTTCATCAATTATAAATGTATGCTATGCCCCTAGACATGAGTCTATATGCATGTGGTACTAAGTCGTCACCAAGGTCGTCACTGTAATAACCCGTTTTTAGCTAAAATTATTTTAATTATTTATTATGTGTGTTTATATGTGCTTATTTGCGTTTGCGTGTATTTGATTTATGATTAGCGAAATTTTGACCTAGAAGGGTATTTTAGTTATTTTTAGACTAAGAGGTATTTTGGTCTTTTGGCGAATAAGGGTAAATTGGTCATTATAATAAGAAGTTTATTTTTGGTATTTTAGTGAGAATTATTATTTTTACTAAGTTACTAGTGAGTTTGGGTAATTATTTTGAGATGGTAATTATTCGGTGTTTTAACGGTTTAAGTGAGTAGTAGCTTTTGAGAATTAGTTAGTAAGGATGTTGAGCCAATTATGACAATTAGAAACCTAGCCCAATTAGAATGTGGTAAATAAGCATAACTCTTATGAGAAAACTAGGTTAATGATGGTCGGATATGGCAAGTGTACCAAATCGTTTACCAAGTAATAAAGTAATAAGTAGAGTATCGTATCAACAGGGATCGTCGTTTCGTCCAAACAATTCGCGTTACTTATTTTTGTAGGTTGACGGTATAAAAGTTAGGTTGCAATTTTTATCTGTTTGTTGTTGGTCTATATGGCTAATTGGTTTTTAAGCTAGAGGGGGTGAATAGTTTTTTGAAAAGTTTTCCCGGAGTTAACAAGAATTGAGTTTATCGAAATTGACTATTGGATTCGTGCGCGAAAAAACACAACAAATAACAAAAAGACAAATCTGTGTAGAATAAGATTTTATGTAGAATTGAGAGATTGACAATACAAATCTTATATACAATAAAACTTTAATAAACCTTGAACAATATACAAAACTTTTAGACAATTTCAAACCAAACCTATATGAACAAAATTACTATGCTCTCAATTGAAAACACAATGCATATGAAATTGAAGAATTGAATAGATGTTGCAATCAATTGATCTAAGAAAATTAGTTAAAACCTAATTCAATGAATTAGATTATTTTTGATGAAAAACAACTTAGATCAACAGTAGCAACTAACCTAACAATTATTCAATTAATCGTATGCAATAGTAAAAAGTAAAGAGGATAAGGAAGAGAGATAACACCAATATTTTTATAGTAGTTCGCTCTTTCTCGTCCTCGCTAGAGCTATGTCTACTCTTCTTGATGAAGTACACCTTTACCAAGGTCATCCACTAAGTAACAAATGTTGAATACAATGTGTTTACAAGAGATCCTTGAAATTAAACCTAATTCTTCAACCCCTATGCAAACACTCCCCCAAACTCCAAGTAGCCCTTTAATTTGGTGCTCCTTGAATCTTCGAATCCATGAATATCCGTGCACCCCTTCGAACTCTTCACTCGAGCCTTCGATGCTACGTCCAGTAAGTGAATCCCCTTCGACTTCAAGAACAATTAGAAAAACCCCCAAGCCCTTTGGAGGTGGAATGAGATTATTCACTTCACTTTGAAGCCTTGATTAAGCCCAATTAATATTCTTGAGAGAACCAACTTACAATCCCTACTAGCACCCTAGAAAATCAATGTGACTCAAAGAACAAAGTGATTCTAAGAAAAAGTGTTTAATCTTGAAGAATTTATGTGCAAAGAGTTTTTGAGACCTAGAGTGAATAGTTGCAAATTATTCAATGAATTGTGAGTTGTGAGGAGGAAACTATATATAGTGAGGGGTGATAAGAGAAAAATTTCGGACAAAAACAACTAGGTGAATCGATTCACTAAATGAGTGAAGTGATTCAGACAACAAAAGACAACCCAAGAATGCATGAAGGATGAAACGATTCAGTGCACAAGTGAATCGATTCAAGTGAGTCCAGGATGAAGAATGATAAGATTGAACCTTCAGATGAATTGATTTAGTGCAAGTCAGAGAGTTTAGTGAAATGATTCAAACTGAAACGTGAAGGTGAGTAAAACCACAAAAAGGGGGGGTTGAATTGTGTTTCCAAAAACTTTTCTCTCTTACGTTCTAAAAAATTGTTCCCAGATTCAGAGTCTGAAGTAGTTCAGAGTCTTCGTGCAGCGGATAAGTAAGAGAACAGAGAAAGAAAGAACACAAGCAATTATACAGGTTCCTTCCACAAACCGGAAGTAGTCCTGTCCCCCTTGCACTTCCAAGGAGAGTTCCACTAAAATGTAATGTCGGATTACAAGTTGCTCAATCTCACAAGAAAGAGAGTTCTCAATGCTCAAGGACAACTCCAAGAGACTTCTATGCTCAATCACACAAGAGAGAGACTTCTATGCTCAAGGACAACTCCAAGAGACTTCCTTTGCTCAATCACTACTGAAAGAGACTTCTATGCTCAAGGACAACTCCAAGAGACTTCCTTTGCTCAATCACAACTGAAAGAGACTTATCTTAACAATTACAAAGAATTGAATAAGGTTTTGTATACTTGATA